>ENA-OUQH01000017-OUQH01000017.1-human-gut-metagenome-genome-assembly--contig:-NODE-17-length-181526-cov-28.878713_pt1 | contig 181526 bp, 151 predicted proteins | sample MGYA00237948_ERZ548828 | MGnify/ENA primary metagenome ERZ548828 (study PRJEB26490, sample SAMN05194711) | human gut metagenome | biome: terrestrial biome; feature: human-associated habitat...
TGCGGCAACGAAACCGGATTCAGCTGCAGGAACGTCGGATTCTCCTCCGATGTCCCGATCGGATCTGATGCCCGTCCTTTGCCTGTGTCCGCCCGCTCAGGTTCGGCATATCCATGTTGCGCCATCCATTCCTGCATCCCGCAATAATTGACGCGGGAGTCCCTGCAGAGCGACCGCAACGTCATCGTTGGAATAATACTTAACATTTGATTAAAGCGCGCCCATGTCCGCTCATACAGTTTTGCGGCCCGATCCGGTATCACCATTTCTTTTGTCTCCATTTTTACTCACGTTTGGATTTTGGAAAGCAAAAGTACGTAACCGATGAAAGCACGTCAATACGTAACTGCGGAGACGCTTACCTTATAAACTCATAAAAATAATTACCATAAAGAGAACACAGAAGATTATGAAACATATGGCTATCACTAATCTCTAATGTTTATCGTCTTCAGCAACTCTATTTTGTGATATGTTAAGAGCATTCTCCTCTTTTTGGCGATTACTAAGTAACATTCAAAAAATAACCTGCATCATCTAAGGGAATCTTTTCGGTCTATATCTCTTTTCTCATCAGTCGTGTACGTCCAGTACACTCCTTCTTCGAAAAGAAATCTATCCTCGAAAATCTTCTCCTAATCTGAAGCAGGTTATTTTTTTCACGTTACTAAATTCATCAATGGGTTGATCCATCTCGCAACTGATCAAGATTGTTTGGGGTCACAAGAGCCTCTCCAGTAGGAAGAATACCATCGAGTGTACTCCACCCTTTACTGAAGAATCCCCAAAAATGCGAAATCGAGGTGCAAATTAGTTATCTCACGCCCGATTCTAAGGTCAGATGGAAACTTTGGACAATCTATTTGAGCCATGATATGTATTGAACTGATTATAGGGCACTCACGAGCCGCTATGGCCTGATCCCGATCAATTCAGGCCATACTGACTCAAAAACTATACAAACAGGCTCCTACAGCGAGATAAGGGCATGGCGCGGCGCGGTATCGTGACGGCTGCCTATGTTGAAGGAAATGCCGAAATTCAGACCGAGATGAAGCTGGCCGTATGGATACGGAATGCCTTCTGCGGTAGCTTTAGCGTACTTGAATCCGATGGCATCGGCGCCCAGGAACATGTTGAATCCTGCCGCGTGGAAGCCCAGAGCGGCGCCCATTGTGGAGCCGTAGGACGAAATGGCGTAGTTCGTAGCGAAACTGAACCAGTCGCATGGTTTCAGGTTGGCATAAAAACGGCCTTCAGACCAGGTAAAAGGCCCACTGAAACGGGTCGAACTGAGAAAGCCTGCCGTGAGCCCCTTGTAGAAAGGCATCACATATTCAGCACCGAAATTCAGTGTCATTGTAAGCATCTTGAACTTACTGGCATCCTTGGCTGTCCTGTAGAATTTCGCAAGGTCCTGGAAATCATCGCCGAGAGCCTTGAACTGTTCTGAAAGCGAATTCTCCTTGCCCTCGCCTTCATTGAACGAAACATCGTCGAAACCCTCGAACGACCAGCTGTCTTTCCTGGTCTTCGCCTCCGTTACGCTGTTCCACAAGATACCGCCAAGGTCATTCACTGCAAGGGAAAGCCTCAGACCGGGAATCAGCTCCAGTTCAGCACCAAGGTCAATGGCAGCACCATAACCTCCTATTACTGAACCGATATTTGAGCTGCTGAGTTCCTTGAAATCGAACTTATCCAGAAGGTCCACATCCTCAGGAGAATCGATTTCCGCGCCTGTCTCCCCCTTTGTCTTCACGTCGAGGAGGCCGCAAGCTGCTGTCAATGTTCCGCTGGAAGTGACGCTCCACCTGTCCTCGGTCATCTGGACATGCATCTTGTCAATACGAGCCTCAGCTCTGCCCTCGCCCATGAGGAATTTCACACGCGCACCCACATTGATCTTATCCGCGAATTGACGTGACCAGCCGAAGGAATATTCCATATAGGCATCAGCATTGACAGCTATGTCAGAAATATCATAATATTGCGACTTGCCGGCATTCTTCATGAAGTCAAAGAGACTGTACGGAACGTTCAGTCCGGCATTTACACGCTGCCGGATACCGAAGGTAAAGAAGGACTTGCGTCCCCAAATACCAAGCGAGAAAACGGACATGCCCACGTTCACGCCGAGCCGGTTGTTATTCTTAAGTTTACTCAGGAAATCATCCGGGGTAACATTCGAGTTCATAAATGTAGTAAGCTGGCCGTCAAGAGGATACAGGAACGTACTCACACCCATATTACTCTGTACGGACAATGCCGTACCGCCAAGTGACGGCAAGGAGAAATAGTTCCTTTCCGCTGAAAATGCGGGGTTCAGGTCTCCCCTTCCGTTATATCCGCTCAGGAAATAGGCGGAACGCAATATCGACTGCTGTGCTAAAGCGCTTGCTGCCGCCAGCATTGACACCAATATAGTAAAAAGAATTTTCTTCATTATTTTCATAGATTAAAGCCCTGATTCAATGTCCATTTTAGCCTGGAGCCTGATTTTCATATTCTTGAACTGCACTCCCTGGTTCTTGTTCAGGCAGACGCCCGACATCGTGCCCGGATCGCTTCCGGTAAGGTTCAGGCGGAGACCATCAAGCTTGCGCATCTGCTCCGCGCTACCCTTCAGATTCAGGGTCAATGCTGATGTGGACGGTTTTTCGACAGATCCCGCCGGAATATCTCCATTCAATGTCACCATGATTCCAGGAATGACATTGCCGTCCACATCGATGGCAGCAGCGTCGAGCGAAATGGTCATCGGAATCATATTGACAAAGTCGAACTTCACGTCAGCATCACGTATTTCCAATGCAAAACTCTCATCATTAGGATTGAAAGTCTCATTCCAGCCAGTGAAATCAGTGCTGTAAACTATCTTGACATCCTTTCCGAATGCCAGAGCGGCAGCCAGTTCGAAGTCATAAACGACATTGTATCTGCCTCCCGAGGTCAATGTCACGAACTCGTCAGCAGCCTCTACATCAATGTTTTCCACGCCGATACGGTCAGGCACAATGCTGATGAGCGAGGAGAAATCAGGCACCACGACAGATGCAAATCCGGCCGGAACTCCTTCTCCAGTCCTTGAGATATAGAGTCGATTCATTCCGGAAGGAGTCAGCATAATTGCTTCGCCTCCATTTGCATTGCCGACATGAGTTGTACGATGGTCAGCACCCTTGTATGACATGATATCGGCATTAAGGTTCAATTTAAGCGGGGTGCGGTTATCGATATTTAGTTTCAGCACAGGATTGTAAAGGTCCAGGACCACATCATCGCCGCTCAAAAAATCAGGCAACTCGCCCACATTCGAAATGAAAGGATCAATGACAATGTCGGGGTCCACCTTGACCAAAGCAGTCTTCACGATCAACGATGAAATGGAGATGTCTATATCTGCTACAATTTCATTAGGTATCGCCTCCACGGTCGTTCCAAGGTCTGAAAGCACAGCATTCACATCGAAGGCACTAAGCTTTATCTCATCGTTCAGCACGATCTTATGCTGCGACGGGAGGAAGCCCTGACCTGAAGGTATTTTGTCGAAATCAATGCCTACGACATTCAGATAATAGTTCTTGGCCATCGTAGAGATCTGAGGACTCTTGATAGTCAGGAGATTACCATCCGGATTGAAGTTCAGACCGGCATCTTTTACATCTGCAAATTCCAGATACTCAGGAAAATCAATGATCAGGTCAGACAAGGTCGCCTTTCCTGTAGTCACCGTCAAAGAGATGTTCACTACACCGGAAACCTCAGCATCCTTTACAGCCCGAATTTCATGCGGCACATCTTCATTGACCGTCATCGGTGTCGAAGATACATTGAAATGCTTAGTGTACTGCTCAGCCGGAACCGTACCGCTTGAAGGCAATGGGAGTTCGCTCTTCTTGATCCTAGCAATATATCCGCCGTCCGTCACCAGCTCATCCGAGAACGAGAGAACCGGCAGCTCCACATCAGAAGATGTACCGCGTCCTGTTACAGAAATGTAGTAATTTCCCGAAGCATCAGTTTTCAGGACATCCGCGGCATCGTTACCAAGGTTAAGGAAGTCATCGACCAGAATAAACTCGGAGTTTCCCAACGGCGCACTGATATCCCCATCAATGCTAATATTCGTATCAATGTCTTTCGTGAGATCGTAATCCTCATTGAGACACGAAGTTACTGATACTGCTGCAGAAAGCATTGCCATGCCCGACAGCAGATAGGTTAAATTTCTTTGCAAAGACATAAATAAAAGGTTTTCGCAAAGTTACCCAATAATTGCGAAAATCAATGTGTTTGGAACTGGTTTTTGAAATAATCTGATCAGAATAAGGGAACACAAAGAATCCATCTACAGTGTCGATGAGATATTCGGCAATATAAACAATTTATAGACATTAGATTATGCCTGACACACTGAAACACCACGATTGCAAGTCCCGCATTGGCGAAGACCTACCTGATGATTTCACCGATTGCCTCAGTTAATGAAGCATAGACAGGGACGCCGTATTTCGCGCACGTAATCCGGACATTGTCATATCTGTAGAAACCCTCCGTGCACACGACATACAGTTTCCCGCTACGCGCAAACAATCCCAATTCCAGTAGAGTGATCGGGGATTTGCTGTCCGGAAGAAAGTTCATGAGAATGAAATCCGCTTCCTCCAGATGCGAAAGTTCCCAATTGACCTGATAATCCATTTCGTTTTCCCTACTGGGGTCCCAAAACTCCTGACGAGGATTGAACAGCACCCAATTGCCCGGAGCCTTCTCAAAAAAATCCGCCACATCCTTCTGCCAGTCGACCCCGCTCCCCATATCAATCGTACCCGCAAGAAAGACAGACTTATATGAATTATTGTCAATGTTACCGGACATCTCTTCGTGAGGATGAAGCACCAATGTCGGAAGTTTTTCCTGGCTCCTGCCGCAGGAAATAATTATCAATGATAGAGTCAACAGTACAAATATGTGTATTCTCTTCATATTGACGTCATATTAGATACATAGTTTCAGCCATTTACGGACAGGAATGTCATACAACTTGAGGCACAGATAAGCCACTGAGATGCAGCCCGCATAGAGAACAAGAACCACAGGCCATGTCTCGACCAAAGTATATTTCTCCGTATCTATCAGCCATGCATAGAAAAGATACATGAACGGATAATGGATAATGTAAAGCGGATATGAGATATCGCCGAGGAAATTGCAGATTCTGTCCGAAGCTGTATGCGAGGTGCTTCCCGATGCACCAAGCCAGACAAGAAGAGGAAAGACAATGACAATGCAGAACGATTCGAAAGCCCCGTTCAAGGTCAATGACAGATTTTCATTGACCTTTAATGTCTGCGATAGATAAGGGACACAGAACAATGCCAGCAGAATGGCTGAGCATATCCAGAATGCGCCACGGATATTTATCGCCCTGAAATTTCTGGCGACAAGCATACCGGCCGTGAAGGGAAACAGCATACGCAGCATACCTCCCATAAAATTGACCTTGTCAATGGTCCAGCCCACGCCTATACTCCCATAACCGGAGATGTTCAATACTGCAAAACCGACATGCAGAATGCCTAGAACAACCACGAGCCAGGTCAATGCCATTTTGGGTATTCTTCTGATTATCAATGCATACAAAACATTCCCCAGATACTCAAAGAAAAGCGACCAGCTTGGACCGTTGAGTGGGAACATTTCCCCATTGCCACGGACTTCGTAACGACATCCCGGGGTGGCAGGAATCATGAACATAGCACAGAGTAACGCTATCATTACGGCCGATGTCGCGATATGTGTACCATCCCATTGCACGCTGCCCTGAAGGATAAAAGTGACAGTTCCGATTATGACTCCGATGACAACCATAGGGTGCAGTCGGATGATTCTACGCTTGAAAAAATCTTTGAGACTGAAGCCTTTTGCCCACCTGTCATCGTATGCGTATGATATGACAAAGCCTGAGAGCATGAAAAAGAAATCAACAGCAAGATAGCCGTGATTTATACCTGTAATCATGCCTCCGCCAGCAAAAGCGAAGCCTTCGTGCACATGATACCATACGACGAGAAGTGCAGCGACTCCTCTAAGACCGTCAAGAAGTTTAAAATGAGGTTTGGTGTCGGCAAATGCCGTTTTGGACAAAAGTTCTGCTTTCATTGAAATAACTTATAGGTTCAGCTGAAAAATCACTGCTATTCCATATGGCATTCTTCGCCATACAACATTGACACTATCTGCTCAAGATACTTTTTGTCCACCTCGTCGAATGTGGCAAGTTCCTTACTGTCAATGTCAAGTACCGCAACGATCCGACCACATTTCCAGCATGGAACCACTATCTCGCTCCGGCTTTCGCTTGAACAGGCGATATGTCCTGGAAACTGCTCGACATCAGGGACAACAAGCGTGCGCTCCTCTCTCCATGAAGTCCCGCAGACTCCCCTGCCTTTCTTTATTCTGGTGCAGGCAACAGGCCCTTGAAATGGCCCGAGTACCAGTTCATCAGCCGAAACTACACGATAGAATCCTGTCCACCAGAAGCCGAATTCGAAGTGAAGCAAAGCCGCCATGTTTGACATCTTTGCAATTTCATCAGTCTCCCCCGAAAGGACGGACTGAATCCGCGGAATCAGCGCCACATATTTATCAACCTTCGACATAATCATTTCATTTTGAACAAAGTTAATGCATTTGCACTAATCCGACTGCAGATTATTGCAGGAAATGATGTAATTTTGCCATGCTAAAAATATAATATGAATGACATCTTTACAAGAAAGACTGTTCGCCATGCAGGATAAGGAATATGCCGAATTCCAGTCCAAACTGACGCCGGGCTTACCGACGGAAAGTTTCATCGGAGTTCGCGTGCCTGTACTGCGCAAATTCGCGAAAGAGTTCGCAAAAGAGGCTGAGGTCAATGCATTTCTGCACCAGCTGCCTCACAAATACTATGATGAAAACATGCTTCATGGTCTTCTGATTTCACAGATTAAGGACTATGAAGAATGCATCCGTCTGACGGATCGTTTTCTGCCGTACTTGGACAATTGGGCAGTCTGCGACATCATGTCTCCGAAGGTCTTCGCAAAACATAAGGAAGCATTGATAGAGAAGGTAAAAACTTGGAGCAGTTCTCAGCACACGTTCACCTGCCGATTTGGAGTAGAGACACTTATGTCCCATTACCTTGACAAAGACTTCAAGTCAGAATACCTTCGTATTCCTGCATCTGCAATAAGCGGAGAATACTACGTGAAAATGATGGTTGCCTGGTTCTTCGCTACGGCTCTAGCCAAGCAATGGGATGCCACGATTCCTTACATTGAAAATAATAAACTTGCCCCTTGGACGCACAACAAGACCATCCAAAAGGCAATCGAGAGCTACAGAATCACACCCGAGCAGAAGGCCTACCTGAGATCACTGAAGATAAAATAACTGAGGTCAATGCTTGATTCCAAAGTATACAAGCAACGCCGCGTAATTATCCTGCGCAGTCAGGCAGGTATCTCTCAAATAGCCAGGAATATCCGGCCAATTCTGAAGACCCCTGTAATAAAAATACTTAAGGTCATCAGTTATGATGAACGGCACTATCCCACTGGACAGGCATTCTTTGAACATGATAAGCCGTCCAGTCCTTCCATTCCCATCCTGAAACGGATGAATTGACTCGAACTGCTTGTGAAAGTCAATGATATCGTCCAATGTCTTCTTCTTTTTGGAGTTATAAGACTTGAGTAGTACGCTCAACATAGAATGTACCTTCTCCGGTGGACAAGTCTGATTTCCTCCGACCTCATTGGGAAGTTTCTTATACTCCCCGACATTGAACCAGGATTTTCGACTGTCAGAAGTTCCGGTTTTCAAGATACGGTGTACTTCCTTAATCATTCCTTCCGTAAGTTTATCCTGCGCGTGATCTATGATATAATCAATACAACGGAAATGATTCACCGTCTCCACGATGTCATCAACATTGACAGATTCATCAGAAATGCCGATGGTGTTCGTCTCATAAATATATCTGGTCTGCTCATGTGACAATCGACTCCCCTCGATATGATTGGAATTATACGTAAGATCAATCTGCGTACGATGGTAAATTCCACCTTTAAGACTGCTCGACTTTTCCTCCCTTAGTCTCGACAGAAGAGGGAACTCTTTACGGACCTTGGAATTCTTTCTATCCGGCAAAGAAGCATCCTCCGGAACATTCCATGTCTTTCCAGTCAAGAAAGCACCCTCCATCTTTCCTGAAGAGCACCAATTCCGGACAGTCCTTTCGGAAACACCATTCTTTCCTGCAAATTCCGCAATAGAAATATAACCCATATTATCGGCAAATATTTTTGTTCAATGTCAATGCAAATTTAATAAATTTTGCCGATATCGGCAAGTTTCAGGCATTTCAAGCTATCAAACATTGCGAATCGTCTGCACTAAGCGAGATTCAGCGCTCGGCTGAACTAAACAAGCGACTCCATAGAACAGTTTTCAAATTTCGGAAAAATTGACATAAGAGACTGCCTAACATTTTATTCTGGTAAAAATTTTGCAGTGTGTTCCGCGGTTTGACAAACAGTATTTTCAAATGAACAGATTTACAAAATTACTCGCAATAGCGGGACTAACATTTATTCCTATGGTATCTTGTAACAATATTTCCGAATCGCAGAAGACTGACATAGTCCTGGAGAACATCTTTACCCGCAAATCGGTCCGCAAATTCACTTCTGAGCCTGTTTCTGACAAGCAGGTGGAGACATTGCTGAAAGCGGCAATGGCAGCCCCTAGCGCAATGAATAAGCAGCCGTGGAGATTTGTAGTGGTGAACGACAAGGAGAAGCTGGCTTCGATGGCAGAATCGCTCCCATATGCAAGGCTGGATACTGCGCCATTGGCGATTGTTGTCTGTGGAGATCTTTCTGACTACAAGAAATTCTGGGTAGATGACTGCTCTGCTGCAACAGAGAATCTGCTGTTGGCCGCTGAGGCTATGGGGCTCGGTGCAGTCTGGACAGCAGCATCTGACGATGAGCGTTCCGCAATCGTGAAAAATGCACTGGAACTTCCTGAAAACATCCATCCTCTCTGCATTGTTCCGGTAGGTCATCCTGACGGGGAATTCCAGCCGAAAGATAAATGGGACCCTTCGAAGATCCACTACAACAAATGGTAGTTCTCGCATTGACAACTTCTATCGGCAAACATTTCATCCATTTGCCTATTAAAAACAATAAATCTTGCCGATACCGGCAAGATTTATTGTTTTTATGGATATCAAGCCATATCAATCAAACACGATGCAGACAGGCTTGTCGAGTACTATGGTTCGACCTGTATCAGACAGGAGACCGGTCCTGACGTTCCGCTTAAAAATTTGGATGCAGCCACTGTCACGGCAAGCGACCAGAAGGAACTTTCCGTTAGGAGTGATATTGAAGTTCCTTGGATGAATACCCGTGTTCCGGTAACCGATTTTGGCCAAGGTTCCGTCAGCATTGACCTTAAATATCGCGATTCCGTCATTCTGGAGCCTGTTGCTGGCATATAGGAACCGCCCGTCGGGAGAAAAATGGATGTCAGCGCTGCCCCTGGCATTGACGGTATCAGCGCAAACGGTCTGGACGACTCTGTCGGATTCCGTGTCAATGACAGCAATACTTCCCGAAAGCTCACCTATGACGTACGCCTTGTCTTCACCATCATTGAGGACTATGTGCCTCGGACCGAAATCCGATGGCAGCTGAATTCGTCTGCACTGCCTGGTGGCCACATCGTATCTTGCCACGACATCGGCACTGAACTCTGAGATATACAGTTCCGTTCCGGCAGCATTGAAAAGAGCGCAATGGGCATGCGGAAGATTCTGACGGGTACTGTCGGGACCACCGAGACCTGTCCTGTAGAGGAAATCATGAGGCTTCAGAGTACCATCGTCTCCGACAGGAAATTCCGTGACATTGCCGGAAGAGTAGTTGGCAGTCATCACGACTTTGCCATTCGTCGAGATATAGCACGGGTCTTTTCCGTCAGTCAGTTCATTGCCAATCAATTGCATCGCACCCATCTTTCTGTCGAGTGACAATGTGGCTGCAGATGCAGTACTGTCTGCGACCTCGCGCACTGCATAGACATACCTCCCGTCAGCAGACAATGTCAGATAAGACGGATTCCTTATCTCTGCCAGACCGACAGCACAGGGGGCCTCCGCAAACCTGTCTTCACCTTTACCCGTGACCAGAACGCCCTTCTCCTGATCAAAAAAGTAACTGTAAACTCCCCTGCTGGCGCAATCATCGGTGTACGTCCCCACAACCATCGTCAGAGACTTGCTGCCGCATCCCACCATCATAAATGAGGTCAATGCTGCCAGGCCGCAAGTCCAAAAATCAAATTTCCTTTCACTCATATTCATCTGTTTCTATTCGTTTACTTGCCCCAGACTTTTTCGGAAATCCTTTTTATCAATTTCAGTTTTTCCCATTGCTCATCCGGAGTCAGTTTTGCGATGTGTTCGGCATCTTCGTGACGCTTAAGTTTCTTGTATGCTTCTATGAATGGATGTGGCTGTGCAAACAGTTTCCCCGTAAGAAACACATTGTCAAGCCGCGCAGTTTCCCCGTTGAAGGCTACATCACCTCCCTTTTCGTGAGCTGTGCCACCCAGTCCCCAGAAAAAATCGAGGTGCCAGAATGTTCTGTTGAATTCGCCGTCTGTGATAAGCGTATATCCCAATTCCTTCTGTTTCTCTACCAGTTGGGCGACACGCTCGTCCCTATTGCCGTCCGAAAGGTCTGCCGGACGAAGGAAACTTCCCACAAAGTCCGCTCTCTGCGGAACTTGAATTCCATTAATGGTCTTTCTCATAATATCTATATTGTTTGTTCGTTGTCTGACACAAATATATCCGGTTTTATCCGATTTGCAAAGTATGTCATGCAATTCATCGTTATCCTACAAGGAACCCTTCAGTATTATTCTTTTCTGATGGCAGCAATGGCCATGCGCAAAGCCCCGTAGGAGATTTTTGAATCGAAATATTCGTAGATCGGTTTCAATGCCTTCTCATCCGGATGTCCTGCGAGGTATGCTTCGATCTTCTCCAAGGTATCCCCATCGATAAAATCATGGACATCGATATCACCTGAAGCCACGTACCGAGCCAGATGTCCCTCTATCGTAACAGGATTCAGCCCGCGCTTTTCAGCAATCTGAGCTATCGTATATCCTTGTTTATAAAGCCAATAAGAATATTCCACAGTCGTAAGTTTATTGCCGTCATCGTCGCGCAGCTCCTCCTTCTTCACCTTTTTCGGCGCATCAGAAACGACATCCTGGCTATCCGCTTCACTTGCTTCGGAAAAGGTCCCGCCATGTTCGAGGTCATCATCATCGAGATGACTCCGGACAATACCGATAATCTCCTCTCCATAAGCATTGACCTTCGCCGGCCCGACTCCCGGCACCTTAAGGAGTTCTGTCAATGTCGTAGGTCGAAGATGGGCAATCCCCGCCAAGGCGGCATTGGAAAAAACCACAAACGCAGGCTTGTCAATTTCGTTTGCCCGCTCGTATCTCCAAGACCTCAGTTCACGTGCAAGGGCCGTATCGGGGATTTTCGCAGGCACTGCCGGTTTTTCCGCATCGGACTTTTCAGTATTCATCCTTTCTGCATTGACCTTTTTGGCATTGACCTTTTCCGCAGAGGCAACAACTTCAGACTCAGGCTTTTTCTCGTATTCGAAATACTCATAACAAGAGGAAAAGGCAAGCTCCTGGACAGGACAATAGATGTAGTTCATATACGCATCCACAGCCTTGTCCTTCATGAAAACAGACGCCGACACCGGCGAACTCAGGACGAGCCCCTCCAAAGTGCGGCAACGGCTGAGCGCCACGTATGCCTGCCCCGGAGAAAAAGCAGCATGCACGTCAATGATAGCCTTGTCGAATGTAAGTCCCTGGCTCTTGTGTACGGTTATGGCCCACGCAGCCTTCAGCGGATATTGCTTAAACCTTCCTATCTGCTTGGATGATATCTCTTTAGTCTCATCATCGAACTGATAGCGGATATTCTGCCACTCCATCGGCTCGACCTCAATCGTCTTCCCCGATTCAGCCAGCCTTACGGCAATGCAGTTCTTGTCAATGCTTCTGATCTCTCCCAGTGTACCGTTTATGAAACGACGCTCCGGGTCATTCTTGATGAACATCACCTGGGCGCCCTTTTTCAATGTCAGACTATTTGCCGTCGGATAAGACTCCTCAGGGAACGTGCCCGTCACGGCGGCCTCGAATGTAAACGGGTGACTGTCAAGCTTTGCCATTTCAGTAGCATTGATATAATCCACCTGCCGGTTGTGCGTCATCAGCCTGATATAGCCGTCTTCCGGCCTAGGCGAAAAGTCCGGAATATAGCGTGTATTGAGGTCGGATATATCCTGATTTGTCAGCGTGCATTCTCTGGCGTGATTCAGGATATTGATGAAATGCCCGTCAGTCTGGCGATAGACGGTCTTAAGTTCTATACAGCTGTATTTCATGCTTTTAAGTGCAGCACTGCTGAAGAAATACAACGTCTTGTAATACTGTCTCAGAAGCTCATCCTCTCCGCCGTGGGCAATCGGAGGAAGCTGCTGCAAATCCCCGATCATGAGAAGCTGAACCCCGCCGAATGGCTTGCTGTTGCGCCGGATACGCCTGAGTTCCACATCAATGTGGTCCATCAGATCTGCCCTTACCATAGACACCTCATCGATTATCAGCAGCTGGAGATTGCGGATAAGTTCGAGTTTCGACTTGTTGATCCTGAAATCAGATTTCGGTTCAATGACGTCCTTGACGAATGGTCCGAGGCCGAACTGGAAGAAAGAATGGATGGTCATCGCCCCGGCATTGACAGCAGCTATTCCGGTAGGTGCCAGCACAATGCATTTCTTTTTCGTATGGCGCACGACATCACGGAGGAACGTGGTCTTACCCGTCCCCGCCTTGCCAGTAAGAAACAGACTCATATCCGTCTTCTCTACAATGAATCTGGCAACATTCAATTCAAAATTTCCACTTTCCATTTTTCAATATCCGACAAGTTATCCGGTTCCAAACAAAGTTAATGGATTTGCTCAAATTCGCAAAGGACTACGCAGCCTAAGCCATGGCTTTCCCTATTTTTGTGCTATCTTTGCCGCCGCATGACACGTCACCTCAAATATAAAAGCGCATTGGCGCTTGTGTTGTTTGCATTCTTTTTTGCATCGACAAATCTCTTCCCCCACGTCCATGAGGGACCGGAGGGACGTATCGTGCACTCACATCCCTGGAGCGGAAAAGCCCACAATCACAGTGACTCCGAGATTCAGCTCCTGCAGATTATCTCAGCGAACATCTATCTGGATAGCGGTCATGTCGAATTCGTCACTGCGGAAAGTCCTGATTTCCTGTTCATTCTTGTAGTGGCCTTACCCGAAGTCGTCCAGACAGTATTCCACCATGTCCTCGGTCTTAGGGCTCCCCCTGTGTCGTTATAGCCAAACTCTTTCAAAACCATTTTGAACAATGAAATGCATATCCTGTTTCAGGCTATGTATATGTTAATTATACACAAACGATACAGAATTAATGAAATCTATACATATTTTGGCCACCCTCATAGTGGCTACACTTGCCGTGTGCTTCAGCGGACAGACAATTGCCCAGAACAAACAATCCGACGCGAGCATCTCAGGTCATATCATTGACGCGAAAACAGGCGAACACCTCCCATATGTCACAGTAATGGTCGGAGGCACACAAATCGGCATACAGACTTCATCTTCAGGACATTATGTCCTCAGAAACCTACCGCTCGGCAAGCACGACATCATAGCGTCTTTCGTGGGATACAAAGACGCGACAATTTCACTCGACATCGAAGCCGGAAAGTCCTACGAAGTGAATTTCAGCCTCGAAGAGGAATCTCTCTCGCTTGACGGAGTCGTAGTGAGCGCCACCAGGAACCGCACATCGAGGAAGATGGCACCAACCCTTGTCAATGTCATTGACAGCCGCATTTTCGCCACCACTTCCTCTCCTACTCTGGCGGAAGGACTCACGTTCCAGCCGGGAGTCAGGATCGAGAACGACTGCCAGAACTGCGGATTCACGCAGGCAAGAATCAACGGGCTCGACGGACATTATTCGCAGATTCTCATTGACTCCAGACCGATTTTTTCCGCCCTTGCGGGCGTGTACGGATTGGAGCAGATACCCGCATCAATGATAGACCGTGTGGAAGTGGTGCGTGGAGGCGGTTCTGCCCTGTTCGGAGCTTCTGCAATCGGAGGAACAATCAATATCATCACAAAAGAAGCCATGAGGTCCAGTGCAGGAATCAGCCACGAACTCACCTCCATCGGCATGAGCGGTGCCTTGGACAACAATACCAGCATGAATGCGTCCATGGTCACAGATAACGGAAGAGGCGGACTGTTCGTATTCGGACAACGACGTTCTAGAGACGGCTATGACGCTGACAACGACGGGTTTACAGAAATCCCTACCCTGAATACCATAACTATCGGCACTAGAGGACATCTCCGGATTAATCCCTTCTCGAAACTTAAATTCGAGTATCATGGCGTCAAGGAATCCAGACGCGGAGGTGACCGTCTGGACAGGCCTGCACATGAGGCACTTATTGCTGAGCAGATCGAACACATAAACAACAGCGGTTCAATCAGTTATGACGGACAGAGCCAGGATGGCAAGCATATCTGGAATACTTATGTTTCCGCACAGCACATCCGCAGAAACAGTTACTACGGAACCGGAATGGACCCGAATGCGTATGGAAAGACGACTGATTTCACGGCAGTCGGCGGAGGTCAGTATTCGTACAGGTTCGATCGTCTGTTTTTCATGCCGGCACAACTCACGGCTGGACTGGAGTACAATTTCGATAATCTTAATGACATCACACTCGGATATGACCATAAAACTGCCCAGAAGATAAATATCATAGGTTCTTACCTCCAGAACGAATGGAAAAACGAACACTGGGGTCTTCTCGGAGGCGTCCGTATAGACAAGCATAACCTCATCCGCAGACCGATATTCTCGCCAAGGGTCAATATCCGCTACAGCCCGTTCCGTGACCTGAGTCTCCGTGCAATCTATGCCAAAGGTTTCCGTGCGCCACAAGCTTTCGATGAAGATTTACATGTCGCAGTTGCCGGAGGAGACCGCATAAGAATCAAGCTTGCTGACAATCTTAAGGAAGAAAAGTCCCACTCGTTCAGCACCTCGGCAGACTGGTATCTCTCCCTGGACAACGTCTCCATAAATCTCATGGCGGAGGGTTTCTTCACCATCCTGAAGGACACCTACTCGCTGAAAAAGACAGGCAACAAGACCGACGACGGAAAGAGCACAATCATGGAGCGGTACAATGGTTCCGGTGCAAAAGTCTATGGATGCACAGTGGAAGGCAAACTGGCAGTTTCCAAGATTTTCAGCCTGCAAGGAGGCCTGACCATACAGCGAAGCCGTTATGATGAGGCTCAGGCATGGAGCGATGACAAGAATGTGGCTCCCGTCAGCAAGATGTTCCGTTCTCCGGACATCTATGGCTACATGGTAACATGCTACTCTCCATTCAAGAATTTCGACATTGACCTGTCCGGAACCTACACCGGGTCAATGCTTACCCAGCATCTTAAGGGAAGCGGAACCGATGTGGATGTAGCTGTCAACACCCCGTCCTTCTGGGATATAAGCTGCAAGATAAGTTATGAATTCAATGTCATGAAATCATGCCGTATCAATCTCCACGCCGGTGTCAAGAACATTTTCAATGCCTATCAGAAAGACTTTGACAAAGGAAAATTGCGTGACTCCGGATACATCTACGGTCCGTCACTTCCACGTTCATTGGTCATCGGAATGGGACTGAGTTTCTAAATCTGCCCACCGGGTAATCAAAAGCCCCGTCAGAAGTAATTTGTGCTTTTGACGGGGCTCATTACGTGTAAGTCTTGTAAAACTATAAATCCTGCACGCAACGGAGTGAATAGCGGCTGTTGTCTCTTGTACTCAGGCCGACACCTATCTGGATGGCATAATCTTTTACGCCATAGCCGCTTGCATTGTCGCCTGAATTGAACAGTGCGTCAGTCCAATAGTAACCGCATTGCCCGACTTCGCGGAACTTTCCGAACCAGCAGCCGCCCGCAGCAGGGAGGAAAATCTGAGGGACGTTCTCAGCATATTTGTTCATTCCGGAATACCAACGCCCGCTGACGCCGTTGTGCGAAGTCCAGGCGGAGCCGTAGTAAAACAATTTCTCCATTTCCTTTGAAGTCGCGGGACGCCATCCGTCAGGACATGCCGTCTCGCGTTCTTTCCAGTTGTAATAGCTTCCTAGCGGGCTGGACGGATCACCGCAATTGTTTACAGCCCATTTGATGCCATTGATGACCTCATATTCCTTGACGGTTTTCTGGACCAATGCAAGTGTCTTGGTTTCAGCATATTCATAAGTGAATGTGATCTCGGCCACCCTATCTTCAGCTGTAGCATTTTCCGGAATTTGCAGTCTGATGCCTCCTTTCTCCTGCTCAAGGATAATCTCAAACCATTCCTGCTCCGTTTCAGCATTGAACTCCTCCCCGTCGATAGGGTTAAGTATTTCACATGGCACAAAAAGTTCCTGAGCTTGACAGTCAACGGATTCCGCAAGTCTCGAAAGAACAATCTCCGGGCGCAGGTAGCCTTGAGTCAATGTATATGTCAATGGTGCCATATCTCCATAGCCGACGGTAATCTCTGCCGTGCGGGATTCTTTTCTGGAATCATTCCGGGAAACGGAAAGAGTAACATAAGACTCTCCCGGTGTTCCGATCTTTATCCAATCAACGTCAGTCGTGACAGAAACCGACGAGCCATTGTCCAGAATTACCTTATATCCGAGTTGAACATCCTGGGCACTGTAATCGACTGTCCCCGACTCTGACAGCAACCAGATAAAACCAGCCGAGTTTTCCTTACCGCAAGACACTGACATTGACATAATTGTCAATGTTGCCACTAATTTAACAATTATCCTTTTCATCATTGATTTAATTTATAGAGGTCAAGTAATTTCTGTCCGGCAATTCTCTTAAATCAATGACGAAAATACGTTCCCGGCACATCATTTCCACTATTTTAAATGAAACATAGTGAAAAAGCCGTAAGTTTCCGGCAGATCGGATGCAGAGGGACTCACTCTGCGATACTCCATTCTGTTCTCCTACACATCCGTTTGCAACACGTCACAACTGACAAAACACGTTTGCGGGACGGTGCCACGAACATTCTTGTAACACATTGATAATCAAGCGCCATTCAATTTTAGCGTGGATTACTTGCGTTTTTTTAGCCGATAATCCACACCTCATTCCTTAATACGTTGTAAACCAACATATTACTAAGACATATGTGGCACCGTCCCGACAAGCCACAACTCCGAAGACAATTTCAAACCAAAACACAAAGTTCATTCATGCTACCTATACCAACTATGAAAGCCAGCACCTATGTCAATGCTACTTAGGCATATTCAATTCTCAGCGGTGAATTAACAATACAGATTTGATTTGGACAAGTCGTAAGTTCTGCATATCTTAGCAAAAACTGCAATCGAATTCCTATAGATTGCTTATTTATTAAGAATCGGACCAAACCAACACCAATTGATAATAGTTTATACTATGCGCAAGATATTACTTCTATTTTTGACAGTCATGAGTTTGACATCATGTGCGACAACAGCTCATTTTTATCAGATTGCAACTATAGCCTCCACACAAATTAGGATCTAAGACGAGGGAAAATTCCGTTATAATAATAGTGGCATTGACATTGAGTATAATTTTTGGTCAGAATATGGCAAATTCGGATTCATCGTTACAAACGACACTAATAATGATATTTTCATTGATCTGTCACGCTCATTCTTCATTGTTAATGGGCTGACATTTGATTACTATCAGAACCGCACATACAAATCCGAAATGACTTGCGCACCCAAATCAACGATTGAAACTAAAGAGAAAGAAGGAGTGTGGGTTCCATCTCATACATCCCGTCATTTCTGTGAATTTTCATTACTTGATGCTCCTTATAGAGAATGCGGACTACCACGATACCCTTCCAGGAAAGACAATGCCAGCGTCGACTTTACAAACAACACTACGCCATACGCATTCGAGAATCGCATAATGGTAGTTAATAAAGGACAAGAGAGATATCTCATCAATTCTTTTTATATTCAGGCCATAACTAACATCGCTGAATCAGAAGCAGTTGGACATGAACCATTGCGCGATTGTTCTGGGAATAAGACGGGAGAAACCATTAAAATATTTAAACAGCAGGCAAACAATCGTTTCTATATCAAATATGACAAAGATGGACATAATCCCAGCATTTCAGACGATAAGATAAATAATTCTTACCCAAAGAAAGAGAATATGACATCTCGAAGAAGTTTTAACTTTAGAGACGGCATTTACGGAAAGTAATCCATAAGCGCCATAAGAATATCATTGGTCAAATATCTCCATTATGATTATTATAGCAATTCTCACAATCCTTGTTGTTATACTACGACGTCCTAAAATCAAGGGCAGAATCGGAGAAATCTTTATGGCGCTTTTTCTGAAAAGCCTTCCCAAAGACAGCTATAGAGTCATCAATGATTTACTTCTGACGTGGAATGGTCATAGTACACAGATTGACCACGTGATCATCTCGATTTATGGAATATTCGTAATAGAAACAAAATTCTACAAAGGCTGGATATTAGGAGGCGAGAACAGCGAATTCTGGACTCAGAACATTTATGGGCACAGATACAAATTACGCAATCCAATATACCAGAACCAAGGTCACATAAGGGCATTAAAATCTATTCTTAAGGAGCATGAAAACCTGCAGTTTATATCTATTGTTGCTTTCTCTCGACGCGCGAGGCTTCGCGTTAAAACAGAATCTACCGTAATATACTTTCACCAAGTACCGCGAATTATCAGGCGCGCCAAAATCAGAGTTCTCTCTGAAGAGCAAGTGCAATGTATTTATTCTTTTCTACTAGCCAATAATGCCGAAAAGAGAGAGTCTAGAAAACACCACATATCAAATGTCAAACAGAATGTAATCAGACGCAACATCGCCGTATCAAATGGCTATTGTCCAAGATGCGGAGGGACATTGACACTCCGGGAAGGCAGATATGGCAAGTTCTATGGCTGTTCAAATTATCCACGTTGTAAATATACCACAGATAAGCTATAGGATAATATTATGTCCATCCGCAAAAATAGTTTCAGGAACGATGTAGCTCATCCTCCGCGCGCTCATATTCGTCGAGGGCTGCGGACATCAGTTCACGGCCTTCGGCGGCGATTTCCTCGCCTTTGGCATAATCGGGTATTGCTCCATAGGTGTCGAAGGTCATCTTAACTACGATGTCCGGTTTATAGAGTTGGATGGCCTGGCGCGCTATGGTGTGGTTCATCAGCGAGAAGGTCCTTGTCAATATCGAATAATAGTTGTCGCTTGTCGGTATATTTTCGTCATTGACCTCATCCTCGAGTTGTCTCGTCTTCTTGCCGATTTCGACTATCCCCTTATAGGCTTTCTGCGCTTCATCGCCTATCATCCGGACTCTATCCAGGAGCGACACGCCCTTTTTCAATGCCAAATCGCCAATCGCATCCAATGCATCTGACTTCAGTTCAATGTCTTCGGCGCGGACATCCTCAAGTTCTTTGAGATAACTTGCAATCTTCTCTGAATCAATATGATTCACATCAAATGCCACCAGAATGTCGTGCCCATTGCGCACCGCCCGGCTAAGCGGCATGGTATTGACGACTCCCCCGTCTATCAGCGTATGATAGCCGTACTTGACGGGACGGAAAAGTGACGGAATGGAAATAGAGGCCCTTATGGCGTCGAACAATCTTCCCTTGCTGAACACGACTTCCTCGCCAGTATAGAGGTCCGTTGCCACAGCACGGTAAGGTATCCGCAGGTCCTCGATATTGACCTCCGGAACGACTTTCTTTATCTCATCTATCACCTTTTCTCCCTTCATGAGATAGCTTTTGCTGATCGAGACGTCCAGCAGAGAGAGCAATTTGGCATTGTCTAGGTCAAAGAGCCATTCCTTGAACCCGTCCAGACCGCCTGCCGCGTAAACGCCGCCTACCAGCGAGCCTATCGAGCACCCCGTTACTGAAGTAATATTGTATCCCCTGCTTTCCAATTCTTCAATGGCCCCGATATATGCAAATCCTCTCGGGCCGCCACTTGAAAGCACTAAAGCAACATCCTTGTTCATCTTCACAAAAAGTTAATAATCATTTATACCAATGTACTCTTACACATTATTTCAGGTGTCGGGACGGCGCCACAGGCATCCGTGTAACGCATTGGTAATCAAGCACTATTCTTTTTCAGCGTGGATTACCTGAGATTTTTTAGCTGATAATCCACACCTCATTTTTTAACACACTGTAAGCCAACATGTTACCAAAATTAATGTGGCGCCGTCCCGACACAGGCCGAACGTTCCATTCCAAGGAGTTTAATCTTCCTGTCGATTCCTCCGGCATAACCGGTCATACTGCCGTCTGCGCCAACGACCCTATGGCAAGGTATGATGAGAGAAATGGGATTATGACCGACTGCACTGCCCACGGCTTGGGCTGACATCCTCCGGCACCCTTTCTGTCCGGCAATGCGGGCAGCAATTTCACCATAAGTCATTGTCTTACCGAAAGGAATAGTCAGCAGAATTTCCCAGACAGCCCTCCGGAAAGGCGTCGAATCCAATGCCAATGCCGGTGTAAAACCCGGGTCATGCCCGCTGAAGTAAATGTCAAGCCACTGCCGTGCCTGCACAAAGACAGGAACATCTTTCTCCTCAATCTCATCATCAATGTTACCCGCAAAATACTTCTGCCCATCAAACCAAAGTCCAGTCAAGGCGTCGCCATCACTGGCAAGAGTAATCCCGCCTAGACAAGAATTATATTGCTGAATGTAAATCATGTTTCCGGTCCATCAATAATAATGTATGAAGTCAGCCTTAAGTTATATCAAATATTTCAGATCAACAAGTCAATCAGATTATTTGCGATACGATAAGCCAGAGTGACACGGCAATCATTATTCCTGCAACCACTTTCTGGTATAGCTTCTTGTTCACATTCCTGATGAAACGCATGGCGATAAAGTTCCCGAGCATCATCGCACAACCGATTCCGTAGACACTCAATAAAGCACTGTCACTCCACCGCCGACAACCAACCGAGCCGGACAATAATCCTGCGGCCAAGTCCACCACAATAAGTATCACGTACATCATACTCAAACTGTTGTTTCTGTCTTTATTTCATCATAAAAGTCATACAGGGAGGCTGCTTCATGCAACTTATTCTTCATATAACTTACAGCTTGCTTTGGATAGATGATCTTGACACCTGAGCCGTAACTCATGAACACCGAGTACATTTCAACATTGATCACGACCTCAATCTGAAAGATACAGCTGCCGTCCTTTTCATTCATCTCCAGAAGTTTCTGCGACGGATGGACAGGCTTCGTGCTGATATATCGGCTCTGCTCGCGCGTCGCCCGGAACCTTACCTTCCGCGGAGAATCCTTCATATTCTTGCTCACCCCAATCACATCGTCAAAGAAATGCTCAGAGTCGAAATCCGGATTCTCCCGGAAAGGGATGTCGTCAGGTTCAATGCTTACTATTCTGTCAAGAGCGAGATTGAACAGGACAAGATCGGACGCACGACTGCCGAAAAGGAACCAGCGGTTACGGAATTCCTTCAGGAGATATGGGCACAATATGTATTCCTGGGGCTCTCGCGCAGAAAAAGACTGATACGATATCCGGAGTGTCTGCTTATGGGCAATGTAGTTGTACAACGGATTAAGCAGTTTCAGCCCTTTCAAGTCCGGCACATTGTCAAAATGCACGATGGGTCTGCGGTTGTTCTTCGTAACGGCCAACTTGTCCTGGAGACGGCTTATGACATCGCTCATTTCTGAGAATTGGTCAAAATCCTGCAACTGGCGAAGCATGTCGACCGCTTCCTGCATAACCTCATAGTCATTCTGGGACAACGGCATGTCCGTTATGCTGTAATCCGGGTCTGTATACCGGTAATACTTGTGGTCATAAACCTCAATAGGAGCATTGTAGCCCAATTTATCTGAGCGCATCATTTGGATATCAGCCTGAACCGTACGCACAGAGACACCTTTGCTGATGCCCTCCATATCATAGAGGGCATCGCTGCAGGCCTCCACCAGATTCTCAAGCGTCCAGCGTCGGTACCTGTTTCGAAGACAATTGTCAATGGTCTTGTATCGGATCAATGCATTCTTATTTGCCGGCATATCAATGATAGTTTATGTTGCAAATATACGCAAGTTCTACGCAATCAATTTGCGCAGAACAAAAAAACACAATTTTCTACAAAAAATTTTTCACTACGCAGAAAGACTGCGGAGTGCCCATATAACTTTGCACCCGTTGATTCGGACATGTACCGGATCACAGAAAGACTGCGGTAGTTCAGTTGGCAGAACATTAGTTTTTTTTGTGAGGACATTTCCTTTCAAGGACTAATCTCCACATACTCCCTAATCTTGCTCAAAACTAATGACGCAGGTTCGAGCCCTGCCCGCAGTCCTAAAATAATTATCATGAAAAAAACATTGACAAAAGTAGCTCTGCGCTATAGGGCATTGTTTCTCGGCATTGACCGCGAGGACATTGACATAACTTCCGAAGTCACCGTACCGGCTTCTGCATTCGTAGCCCGACTGAAGGAGAACGGCTTCTGCGTGAGCGAGGAACTGCTCCACGCCCTCAACGCGGTCTCTGCAGACACACTCGCAGAGCTCACGGATTGTGTCAATGACGTGATGGGCGTCAATCTTAACTGGGCTTCTCTTGTCAAGGGGTGGGACGTCCCTACAGGGGAATCATGCGCAGACCATATAATTACTTGGATTGCAAATATTTGCGGCGGTAAAAAGTCCGGATACAATGGCACGACACTTCCGTGCGGGCACTTTATTCCTGACGGCACATTTCCTCTGGAGCGCTACAACGGCTGTCCGTTCTGCGGAAGGCCGTTCAAGACTGCCGACTTTGTTTATAAAGGCCAGGGCAGCAAACTAAAAGAGCTCAGACTGTTTACCGAGGATGACATCCGTAACGTCTTCGTTTCGCTCTTGACTTCTTCGACACCGTTGGATGCGACCCAGAAAGATTCCCTCAAGATGCTTCTATACCACTACCCCCTCCCGGCCGACATTGTAATTCCTATGAAGGAAACTTCAATGCTTGTTGTCACGGCTTTGGTCAAGCAGGGAAAAGCAGATGAGGCTTGCGTGCTTCTCAAAACCCCGGTTGACATCCTACGCTATCTCTGGTATGAAAAGACTGGCCACGTTCAGATTATTGAGCCTAAGACCCTTATAGTTCATGCCATGAATATGTATTATCATATGTGGGGACCTCTTGACAAAGGCTTGGATGCTGCAAAAGAAATGACGCAGAATCTGAAGCTCAAATATGACCGCAAAGTTTGTTTTCGTGTCGCCAAATGGCTGAATGCCATACCGATGACGGCAGCACAGGCAGCTGAGAACATGAATCCGAAACGCGGCATGTGGGTACGTATGATCCGTGCTCTCCGTTTAGGTGAGTATTCACGCAAACCGGGCATGGAGCATCTGGCCGAGATTCTTGATGTCTTCTACAAACAGGACTATTCTACCTGGCAAGGCCGTGTGGACAAGGCCCGTTCCGAAAATGATGCAGACAAGACCCTTGCACTGCTCAAGGAACGGCCCGGGACGTTTGCACGTTGCCTGTTCGCCACAATGCTTCGTTTCGGCAGCGACAAGACAGTGGCTGCTTTCGACGAAATCGTCGACAGGCTTCCTGCGCGGCTATTGTTGTCATTAGGCAATGCGGCCGAGACCTATTTTGATAAAAAGGTGCCACGAGTTGCGCGCCCGATCACAGGGGTAACACGCAGGAACAATGCGAACAAGCTGCTCGGCCTGTACAATGACGAGGCCAGGGAAGAGATGGTCAAGAGTGTCAATGAAATCTACAAGTCTTCTATGGAACGCCGTTTCGCTTCCATGAAGACTGAAGCCAAGACCATATACATTGATCCGGCTCTTTATAATATTCCTGTAAGTGTGGGCGACCGCATATCGACTGTTCAAGACGCATCCTGCGCCTTGATGGGGACCCGTTTTCCTGTAGACGGGGAAACTGTACGGCTGTTCCTCCAGTGGGGAAAAGGATTGCATGCCCAGCCTCTCGACATGGATTTGAGTTGCCGGATAGCATTGCCGGAGGGGAAAACGGATTATTGCTATTTCGGGAATCTTACCTGCCATGGAGCAAAGCACTCCGGAGACATTCGGGAGATTCCGGAAATGGTCGGCACTGCTGAATACATTGACCTTTCTCTTCCTGAACTGGAGGCGGAAGGCGCCAATTATGTGACTTTCACATGCAATGCCTACTCTTACGGTGCACTCTCCCCTAACCTCGTCGTCGGCTGGATGGATTCAGCATGTCCAATGAAAATCTCTAAAATTACAGGCGTAGCTTACGATCCGTCTTGTGTCCGGCACATGGTGCGGATAAGCGAGGCGAACTTGTCCAAGGGATTGGTATTCGGGGTCTTGGATATCGCAAAGCGTGAGATCATCTGGCTTGAGATGCCTTTCACTTCTCAGATTATCCACGATGCCGACAACAAATCAATCGAGGCAATCCTGCGCCGCTTGGAAGAAAAGATTTCAATCGGCGAACTCCTCGAATTGAAGGCCAAAGGACAAAACTTAAAATTAGCAGAGTCTTCTGTTGGGGCCGACGAGGCCTACACCTATGACTGGGCATTGAATCCGGCAGAAGTAAGCCGCCTGCTGAGTGCTTGATGGCGCTTGCGGTATCGCTCGGAAACGCTTGCCCTCTCGTGGCGGGACGCGGCCACGGTCAAATTTATAACTCATTGATAACCAGATATCATTTAACCCCAAGCGTGGAATCGCAGCCGTTTTTTGGCCACAATTCCACGCCCCATTTCATAAAACACTGAAACCAACGCATTGCAAAACAAAACGTGGTCGCATCACGCCAATTGAAATTTCACTATATTTGCAGAAGCACAAAACTAAAATTACAATGAGTACACCTCCTATTAAAATCAATGATAGTCTTTTCTGCCTTGCAAATGATTGGAAGAAAGGCGAATACCGTTATTATCTTGAGTTATCCAAGACAGAGGATCCCAATAACACGATCCTAGTCGTAGGGGTCAATCCTGGCGGAAAAACTGACCCGGAGGAGAAATATATTGGCCGAACCATCCGCCGTGTGTGCGATTTGGTAATTGACACTGGAGAAGGAGACACCAAATATGATAGCGCACTTTTCGTAAACCTAACGCCGAAAATTGCGATAACCCCATCTGGGTTAAAGGATTCCAAGGAACTAAAAGACCTCCATGAGGAGAATATCAAGAGAATCAAAGCCCTTATACAAGGACAAGAAGAAGGACGAAAAAGACGCATAAGTAATGTTCTTTTCTGCTTTGGCAATTCATTCAAATACGGCAAGGACAATGGTTTATTTACAAAAGTTATCGATGTCATAAAAGAGGAATTACCTCTACCAGAATCAAAGTATTGGTGTCTGGGGATAAGCAACAAGGGATATCCTATTCATCCTCTTGCGCATATAAAAGATATGAGACTGAGGGAATGTTCAATCAATCAGGATTTTACGTTTTCCATGAAAGATTAAAGCATTATTCAAGGATTCAAATCGGATAGACGTCGTTTATCCAGTTCTGATATGCCAAAGCTTCTTCCTTGGTCATTCCAAGATTCTCAGCGTAGGCGTCATAGAACTCGAATTTCTCACCGCTTCGTTGGTGGTCATACTTGAGCAAAATATCCATCAATGTAACTTTTTGGCCATCCTCAACCCTGTTATAAGGGTTGTCAAGGATGGACTTTGCAAAATCATTGTTCATAATCTGCATTTTTAATCATTTCCAATGCCTTCTCGTGCTTGGCGTTTATGCGTCCAAGCTCTTTGATCTTGGCCGCATCGTTTGATGCGACGGCTGCTTCATAAGACACTTTGCCACGCTGCAGATTGTGATGGAGGTCATTGAGTTTGACATTAATAGCCAAGCGATTACCTGAGTGTATTATTTTATTGACGTACTCATCATACGAGTCCTCATCTTTCCGATGTGTTAAAATATCCACAGCTTCTACTACTTCATCAAGAAAGCCCTCAGTTTGAAGGTCTTCTATGCTCCAGTCACAGTCTTCAATCAAATCGTGCAGGAATCCGACTGTTTTCTCATTGTCATTTGCCCCCATCAGACCGACAGTAAGGGGATGCAATATGGCAGGATTTCCGTCAATATCCTTTTGACCACGAAACTCATAAGTGATGATTTCTAGTGCCTCGTCAATCCCGGCCGCAAAGAATTCCCTAAGAAGATCCTCTGTCCAATGCTTTTCTTCGTTCATTTCCAACAATTTGGACATCGCGTCCATCAAAGTGATGACCTTCAGGCGTATTTTGACGGTTCCCATCGGGATTTGAAATACCGGGATAGTGTCAAGAGGTGACTCCGGATTCAGTTTTTCGAACCAGACGGGAGTCATCGGATCCGACTCCGTAAAATGGACAAACATATCCCCCATCACCACTCCGAGAGGTGCATGACGCCCTTCATCATCCAACGCCTCGCCAGCCAAGGCTCGGACTTGTATCTTTTCATAATTCACATCCGAGTATAAGACATCAAGCATTTCGCTTTGATAACCGTCCTTAGTATATTCTTGAAGGAAATTCTCATCGGCACCATCCATAACATAGTCCTGAAAACTGGCATTTGAATCCGAATCTTCTTGGAATCCAAGTATTTTCATTTCATCGAAAGTATTCTCATTATAAGTTCCCATCAATACAATGTACTTTGGATGGCGGTCGCTGGACTTCTCGTAGAAATCCGCAATTAAATCGTAAAGCATACGCTTAGTCGTTTTGTTACCTGTGCGGTCACAAAACCCATCTTGCTGCCTCGCGCGCTGGCAGCCCGTAAGGTTTGTTCCCGCTGCCCGGTATGTTAATAAAAGGAAATTAATCGAAGAGGAGAACCCTCTTTCATCTTTTGCGAATATAGCAAACTTTTATCAAAGTACAAATTTTTTTTGCAGTCAGTATCCTATAATCTCCATCGAATTCATCAGTCTGCCTCAGTCAAACTGACTGAAAAACGAAGAGACATATGCAACGGCCAGACTCGACCGATGCAAGTTCGGTGAAAGAAAGACCAAATGCCACAAGTGCAATGTCCATTGCTACCGTCCAGACATGAGGGAAAAGATACGCGAAGTCATGAGGTTCAGCGGACCTCGGATGATATTCCACCACCCTATGGAAGCGTTGCGCTATATACTGACAAAATAACAACGTCATATCATCAGCATAATTCGCCCTTCGGCCTTAACGAATATGTCCGGATAGTGCATCACTACCGCATAAACCTGGGCTGAAGTCACAGGCTGTCCATCCTTCCGGACATGAAGTCGTCTCTTATTTATGATTTCTGCAATCTGTTCCGTCCGCAAACCACCGTTCCGTTCTGCTAGCACATACAATATAGCCTCTTCGATCTTCATATTATTAATCCTCTTTAGGCTTTATATCAAACTGACGAGCCATTGTCCATGATTACCTTATATCCGAGTTGAACATCCTGGGCACTGTAATCGACTGTCCCCGACTCTGACAGCAACCAGATAAAACCAGCCGAGTTTTCCTTACTGCAAGACACTGACATAATTGTCAATGTTGCCACTAATTTAACAATTATCCGTTTGCAACACGTCACGACGGACAAAACACGTTTGCGGGACGATGCCACAGGCATCCGTGTAACACATTGGTAATCAAGTACCATTCTTTTTTAGCGTGGATTACCTGAGATTTTTTAGCCGATAATCCACACCTCATTTTTTAACACACTGTAAACCAACATGTTACCAGAATTGATGTGGCACCGTCCCGACACAGGCCAAGCGTTCTATTCCGAGCAGTTTTACCTTCCTGTCGATTCCGCCAGCATAACCGGTCATACTGCCGTAAGCGCCAACTACCCTATGGCAAGGTATGATGTGAGAAATGGTTTATGACCGACTGCACTGCCCATCAAACCACAGTCCAGTCAATGCGTCTCCATCACTGGCAAGAGTAATCCCTCCTAGACAAGAATTATAGTGCTGAATGTAAATCATGTTCCGGTCCATCAATAATTGTCAGCTATAAATCTAACTCTTTTTTTTGAACTCTGATGGAGTGCAGCCGAACTCTTCCTTGAATATCTGACGGAAATAGGAGAACGAACTAATTCCGATATTCCATGCTGTCTCAGAGACATTGAACTCCCCGGAGGAGAGCATCTCGGCAGCTTTGCGGAGCTTGATTTTACGGACATAATCATTGGCAGAAACTCCTGTAAGGCTCTTCAGTTTGCGGTAAAGCGAAGAAACGCTGACGTTCATGTATGACGCCATATTATTGATATCCAGCGTTTCTGACGACATATTATCCTCGATATAGGAAGACAGTTTACTCAAGAACTTGTTGTCAAGAGGTGAGAATCCTGAATTCTCTTCGACTTTTGGAGCGGAAAAATTGTTGAGCCGCTTAAGATACTGATGGGCAATCTGGGCACGGGAAAATATAAGATTGGCTACACGAGCCTTTATGAGTTCGCTCGTAAAAGGCTTGGTGATATATGAGTCGGCTCCCACTTTATAGCCTTCGCTCTTGTCGGAAAGAGTATCCTTGGCGGTCAGGAGCACCACAGGGATATGGCTTAGATTTATGTTTCCCTTAATCTTGCGGCACATTTCCAGGCCATCCATCTTAGGCATCATGATGTCACTTATGATGATGTCGGGAACCGAGTTCATAGCGACTGACATTCCCTCCTCACCATTTGAGGCTGTGAGCACTTCGTATTCATCTGACAGAATGGATGAAAGGTAATCCCGTATATCCGCATTGTCCTCGACGACGAGAATTCTCTGCAATGATGATGTAGCCGTATCAGTACTCACATGAATGTCAGAGGTATGCTCTTCTGAAGACATGGGAAGCAGCACAGTAAAACAACTGCCCTCGCCGCGGACACTCTCAACGCTGATTGTTCCTCCATGCTGTTTCACGAATTTCCGGACAATGGCCAGACCGATTCCTGAACCGTTGATATTCTCCCTGCCCGGAACCCGGTAATAGCGGTTGAAGATCTTGTCAATCTGGTCTGAAGCTATTCCCTCTCCGGTGTCCGAAACACTGATTACGGCAAATTCCTTCTCGTTTTCGGTTTTCGTATGAAGGCTCAATGTCACTTGCCCTCGCTTCGTATATTTGAAAGCATTGGACAACAGATTATTGAGTACGGATGTTATTATCTCCCTGTCGAAATCCATAAAGACACCATTGTCGATATCCAGAATCATTTCAAGGTTCTTGTTCGTGTTGGACTCCGAGAACACTCTGCCGATATTGGACATATAAGCACCCAAATTGCCCCTCGTCGGGTTAAAACGGATGCTGTCAGTCTCAGCCATCCTGAAATTCAACAATTTATTGATAAGTTCCATCAAATTCCCGGCATTCTTGTAGATAAGCGACAACTTGTGCTTTGCACCAGGGGCAAGACTCTTATCGGACATCATGTCTTCAGCCGGGCCTATAATCAGGGACAGCGGAGTCTTTAGTTCATGTGTAACATTGGTATAGAATCTCAGTTTTTCCTCGTTTACTTCACGAACCTGTTCTATTGCTGCCTTATCCATACGACGGATGATTATTGCACGAGCTATCAGGAAACACAATACGCAGAAAATCAATGCATAGAGCATCAGTGCTGCAGTCGAAAACCAAATTGGAGGAGAAATCCTGACATTGACAATTGACTCTTTCCCGAATCTGTCGTTCCAAGAATATTTGCCACGTACGCGAAGCGTATATTCACCTGGGGCCAGTTGGAGAAAAGACAATGAATGACCGGACGCACGATGCCAATTCTTGTCCATCTGGTCAATCTTGTAAAAGTATTGAAGATTGTCCGCCTTGGAAAAATCATCAGCGCTGAAATTGACTGTAATATTGTTCTGCTGCCACTTCAGGGTCACCTGTTTGGAAAAAGGCATCAGAATGGTGTTCTGCTTGACCTCAGAAGGATTACTGCTGTCCTTGACAACTATCGAAGAAAGATGGACATCGGACTCTCCGTCGAAATCGATGGAAGACCTGTCCAGAAATATGATTCCGTCAGATGAGCCGAAAGCCATCAGACCATCACTGCGGATAGATACTGCCCCAAAGGAGAAACAGCCATGCATAAAACTCAGATCTCCGGAAAAGTCCACAGCCTCTCCGTCTCTCAGAAAGCCTATGGATTTGGCCGTAGAAAACCATATAGTACCTGACTTATCCTCGATTACAGACATTATCGCTTCCGAACTCAAAGAACTGTTGTCGGCATACTGTTTCTCGTATGAGAAAGTATCAGGATCAGGAAAGCAGATAAGCCCATTGTCAGTACCGACCCAAACACGGCCCCGACTATCTTGAAAAATGTCATTGACAGAACTTGATATGAACCCATTTCCTTTATTGAACCGGGCCACAAGATTCAGGTCAGAGTCAAATACATAGAGCCCGGCGCGATAAGAGCCGACCCACAATCTTCCACGATTGTCAATGCAAATTGATTTGAGATAACGGTCATCCAACTTGTCTCCCGTATAAAGCCTCCTATCTGCTTTGAAGGTTTTCTTGTCTATACTCCAAAGCCCAGACACTCCAGATGCAGCCCATATGACATCTTTTGATTCGCAGAAGTCTCTCACCTCTCCTATCGACATGGTTGCCCTTACTTTAAGAGTACTGTCCACGACGACCGCACCATTATTGAACGTACCCACCCAATATAGTCCTGACTTGTCCTTGAAGATCGATATGATGTTCTTGTCAGGAATACCGGCAACTTCCCGTTTCACAAGATTAGTCTTCGAATCCAGAAGACAGAGTCCACCCCCATCTGTACCTGACATCAAGAGTCCGCCATCAGAAAAATCAAGTCCCCTGACCAGTTTTTCCTTGAAATCTTCCGGATGACGCACAGTAAAAATACCCGTATGATTCAATGACTTATAGTACAGTCCCTTTCCGGCCGAGCCAAGGTAAACATTTCCGTATCTGTCTTCCGCCATCGAGCGTATTCCGATATCACTCATTCTTTCCGGCATAATCACCTGATGGAATCGTTTGTCTCCTCCAGCCAACGCGTCAAGGTCCATGGCCCAGAGTCCTCTGGTGTCTGGGGATGCCAGTATCCTGTCGTCAGATGTACGCATTATAGAGAAAATTATCCCGTTCGGCAATCCGGAAGATTTCAAATCAAAAACCGTAAAATCCTTGGTGACAGGACGGAATAAAGCCAGACCGCGACCGGTCCCGAGCCATACGTTGTTATCCTTATCAATGACGATACATCCTACCCCATTGTCCGGCAGGCATCCTGGCTTCCCGGTGCGGATATATTGCTCTGCCGTCATAGAAACAGGATTGATTACCATGAAGCCTTCCGCAAAATATCCTGCATATATTTTTCCATCTGGTGCAAGTTCGATACAACACACATTGCCCTCGGCCATCCCCACGACGTTCTTGGGACAAAATGCGGTAAATGTTCCGGTTTCCACATTATACTTTCCTACTCCTTCAGTATAAGTACCGAACCATACATTTCCTGCATCATCCTGACGCAAACACGTAATCTCATCAGAAAGAGGAGAATTAGGATTGACCTTGTCATGCCGGAAAAACACAGAGTTTCCTGTGCGCAGGTCATAAAAACCGAGACCATCCCGCTTGGTGGCAAACCAAACTCTATCATAGAACTTGTCGGCAAGTACCGCATTAAGTTCATTCCCCGAGACGGCTCCAGTCCCCCTCATGTATTTGGAAATAACAGTGCCGTCAAAACTGGCCATTCCGTTTTCCGTACCTATCCACAGACGACCATATTTGTCAAAGTCCATCGAAAGAATATAGTCGCTCGGAAGTTCATCCCTGAAAGAAGTCCATGAAGTGGAGAAATAACTGGAAACCTCTCTGGCGTCAAGCGGCAGAAAGGCGCAAATCAGGAACATGGCGACGGCACCTGACAGAGTTGTAATTCGACGCAACATACTGAGAAACTTTTTCGTTTCAAAGATAGAAAAACTTTGACAATGAGAGACTGGCGATTTTCAGGCATACCGTCGTTATTCGTTCAAAAAGCGCTCTGAATATGTCAAAAGCAAGCTATCGACGTTTTTGAACAGAATACGACTATTTTTGTATATATAAAACGTTAATATAGCAGTCGAAGGCCGTAAACCAGCGACCCGATAATTTACAAATAACATTAAAACAGCCGCAAAATGAAAAATCAGATCAGATTGTTATTAGTAGCTATGCTGATGACAGGCATCTGCAGAGCACCTGCAAACGCGGAAATTCCAACTTATGCAGAAACACAACAAAACGCGCACACTGTCAAGGGTATAGTCAAGGATGCCCTTGGACCTATGGCCGGAGTCAATGTCCTTATAAAAGGGACAGCCACAGGTATGATTACCAACCAGGACGGATCATATAATCTTTCAAATGTGCCTGTCGGAGCAACCCTGGAGTTCTCCTTCATCGGATATAAGACAGTAGAAGTAACTGTCGGGACAGACGAAACCATCAACGTCACACTTCAGGAAGACCAGAATCTGCTGGACGAACTCGTCGTGGTAGGTTACGGTACCGTAAAGAAGAGCGACTTGACAGGTTCAGTTTCTTCTGTCAGTGCAGAAGCATTGGAAAAAGCATCCACAGGTGATGCGATCCAGGCTCTCCAGGGCCGCGCAGCCGGTGTTCAGATCGTAACGGCGGGCGGTTCCCCTGATGCTGTGGCAGAAATCAAAATCCGTGGAACCGGTTCACCTAACGGATCAAGCCCGCTATACGTAGTAGATGGATTTCCTCTGTCAGACATCAAATACCTTAGCCCTAATGACATCGCGTCCATCGAAATTCTCAAGGACGCATCAGCTTGTGCCATCTATGGCTCACGCGGCGCCAATGGTGTCGTCATGATTACCACAAAGAAGGCAAAGGCAGGAGCATTGAAAATCAATGTTAAAAGTGAGTTCGGAGTTGAAGCGACACCTAAGAGACCTGAGATGTTGAGTTCATCCGAATACGCGGAATTCACGAATTATGTAAGGGGCAATTCAGGACTGCCTGCCAAGTATGACGACCCGTCATCGATTGCAACCAATACGAACTGGTTCAAAGAGGTCATGCGTACCGGCATATATCAGAATCACAGTATAACATTGTCAGGAGGCTCGGACAAATTGTCTACTGTCTTTACCACAAATATGTTCAATCGTCAGGGAACGGTAAAATCCACTTCTTTCGACCGTCTGAACTTCTCTCAGAAGACACAGTACAAGCCTTTCAAGATTCTGACATTGCAGGCTTCCTTCACCGGGTCATTCATGAAAACGAATTCACTCGGTGCCAATGGTTCCAACAATAAGACAATTTTCCTTTCTTCTCTCATTGCTCCGCCTGATGTACCCGTATGGAATGACGTAACCGACTATTACAGCGGTATTACTGCATTCCGCCTGGCAAACCCGGCTGGAGTAATCGCAAGAAACAACTCCAAGAGCAATCTCAATTTCCTGATGATGAACCTCAATGCTGACTTGAAGATTGCCAAAGACCTCATGTTCACATCCCGCTTCGGATATAATTACAGGACCATACTCAGTTCCAATTTCACACCTATCTACACTGAGACGTCCAATATCGCCAGCGGAAATACTGAAGTGTACCGCAGTACGACATTCAGCAAAGACTGGACATGGGAGAACATGCTGACCTACACCAAGAAAATCGGCGCACACGACATTTCTGTAATGGCGGCCATGTCCGCAAGGGACTATTATAGGGAGTGGTATGCAGGCAACAAGAAAAATCTTCCTAGCGAAGCTGAACAGTTCCGCTACTTCGATGCCGCATCAGATACAAGTCCGTCACTTACCGGAGGTGCTGAAGCACAGGGAATGCTCTCATACCTGGGAAGAATCAACTACAATCTTCTCGACCGATACCTCTTTACCGCATCCTTCCGTGCTGACGGCTCATCCCGATTCGTCGGTTCCAAGAAATGGGGTTATTTCCCTTCAGGAGCTTTCGCTTGGAAGATTTCTGAAGAACCTTTCTTCAAGAACATGGGGGCCAAATGGTTCAACATGGCCAAACTCCGACTCGGCTGGGGTCAGATAGGTAACGAGCGTATCTCTTCATATTATCCGTATCAGACTTCAATCTCCCAGAACCAGTACTATGTACTTGGTGACAAGGAAAGAATCAACGGTGTATTGCTGAGCACCCTTGGAAACAAAGACATCCAGTGGGAAACATCAGAGCAGTACAATGCCGGACTCGATCTTGGTTTCCTGACCAACAGACTTACAGCATCATTCGATATCTATCTCCGCAAGACCGACAATATCCTTCTCAACGAGACTGTTCCGCGCGTTGCCGGAACAAGTTCAATTATCAGGAATGTCGGAGGAATGCAGAACAAAGGACTTGAAATAGCATTGGGATGGAAAGACGATATCGGTGACTTCTCTTATAGCATTGATGCCAACGCATCCTTCGTCAAGAACTCCGTAACCAATCTCGGAACTTCAGGTATTCTTCAGTCCAACGGAATCACATACGATTACGCATTGATAGATTTCCAGGGCCAGTTTGACAATATCATACGTTCTACCGTAGGTAACCCGTACGGACGGTTCTACGGTTACAAGATGCTTGGAATCTTCCAGAACCAGCAGGAAATCGACAATTACAAAAGTCCGGACGGAACTGTCATCATGCCAAGTGCAAAACCAGGAGACACCATATTTGCTGACACCAACAACGATGGAATAATCAGCAGTGACGATATGACGGTCATCGGAGATCCGAACCCGAAGATGGTTTACGGTCTGTCATTCAATGCCAGCTGGAAAGGATTCGACCTTTCCCTTCTCTTCCAGGGAACTTATGGCAACGACATTTTCAATGCTTCCAAGTTCTACTTCGAGAAGTTCGACGGAAGACAGAATGTCCTCAAGTCAGCATACAAATCAGGATGGAGCAAAGAAGGCTCGACCAATTCCCGCCCTATTTCGCTCGCATATGATTCAGACGATGCCAGAAATAGCCAGAACTGGTGGCAATCCACAATGTATGTAGAGAACGGTTCTTACTTCAGACTCAAGAATCTCCAACTCGGATACACATTCAATTTCAAAGCGAAAAGAAATCCGTCATTAAGGTTATATCTGTCAGCCCAGAACCTTCTGACATTGACAAAATATTCCGGTTTCGATCCTGAAATTTCAGACAACGGAGTGGATGCAGGCCAATATCCGCAGCCTCGCACTTTTGTCATCGGTGTCAATATCAACCTTTAATAACTAGAGCTTTATGAGAATACATAAAATAATGATGGCAACATTGAGCCTTGCCCTTTGTTGTTCCTGCAGCGACCTTTTGGAAAAAAAGCCTCTTGTCAATCTCGCAGTAGAGAATTACTATACTACGGAAGGTGAGGCGAAGACAGCCCTCATGGGTATATATCACGTCTTCATGACTGAGAACTTCGGTCTCTACCACTATCTTCATCTCGGAGACAATCTGTCAGACGACTCTCAGCTCGGCAACTCCCGCTCAGATGGTGTAGCATGGGCAGGAAATGCAAAATCATTGATCCAGTTCAATATTTTGCCGACGAATTCATACTCAGGCAACAACACTTGGAACCAGGATTTCCAAGTCGTGACAAATGCAAATTACCTGATCGAAAGTGTAACCAGGAACAACATCCATAACGCCGACAAGTATATTGCTGAAGCAAAGTTCCTCAGAAGTTACGTTTACTTCGACATGGCGCGTCAGTTCGGAGGTCTTCCTCTGGTAGATCACGTACTCACATACGAAGAATATTACAAGCCTCGTGCAACTGAGGATGAGACATGGAAATTCATCGAGCAAGGCTTCAGGGATGCAGCTGAAGGACTCCCTGAAACTTGGGATGCGGCCAATATCGGAAGGGCAACCAAAGGAGCCGCTCTTGCAATGCTCGCCAGAACATACGTATATCATGCCAGCCACAGCAAAAAGCAAGAGGATTGGCAGAAGGCCTACGACACCATAAAGGAACTTGAGAAAGGCAACTGGTTCAGTCTGGAACCCCGTTATGAGGATATTTTCGACATGGAGCACCAGAACGGACGTGAGATCATATTCTCCATACAGTTCAGGACTTCCCATACAGGCTGGGGAGACTCAAATGACGGCAACATGATGAGTTTCTACGGACACGATGCAGGAATCAAACTCGCCGACTTGAACAAATCCACGACAACTTTGACTCCTGACCAGTATGAGTTCGTATGCAAAAAGCTGTTGGAAGAATTCCCATCCAATGTCAATGAAGACGGTACACCGAAGCCATATCTGAAGAAATGGACAGGATGGTCACTCCACTGCCCTACCCTTGACCTCGTGAACGCCTTCGAGCCTGGTGATCCCCGTCTGAAGGCCACAGTGATTGCCCCTAACGAATTTTACGACGGACACACCCATTTCAATCTCTCAAGCGACAGCGGCTATCAGTCAAAGAAGGAATATGTACCTTTCTCATACCGCACTGAAGAAAGCAACGAGGATGACCTTCCGAGAAACATGATCATTCTCAGATATGCCAACATCTTGCTCTATATGGCCGAGACATGCTGCCAGCTTGACAAGACAGGAGAAGCTCTTGACTATCTCGAAGAAGTCCGCGGCAGGGCAAGACGCAGCGGTGACGACCCTTCCGCACTGCCTAAGGTCACGACAACAAACAAAGAAGAACTACTTGAAGCCATCTACCATGAAAGAAGAGTCGAATTGGCGATGGAATATGACCGCTACTGGGATTTGGCCCGCACCGGAAGAGCAGGAAAAGTAATGAAGGCATACTATCAGAAGTACGGAAATGACAATACACATCAGTACAAAGGCAAGAACTTCATTGAAGGGACTCACGAGCACATGCCTATACCGCAGGCTGCAATCACAGCATCTTACTATCAGGGTGTCCAGACACTCGAGCAGAACAAAGGCTATTAAGTTCTATAAACTAATAATTCAAACACAAAAATGATCAACAACAGAATCTTACTCAGCACGTTCCTGATGCTCTCATCTGCATTTGCCCTCAATGCCCAGGGTCAGGTGACAGCGAAGGAGACCAAGGAGACCATACCTACTTACCTGGTAGGAAATCCGGATTTATATCCATATTTCTTCAACGGAAGAACTTACCAGGGAGCCGCAGGTCACGTATATCCATATGCTCTGTATGACAATCTCACAGATGAGAGAGTCGACAGGGACTACAAGTACCTCACCCTCGAGAACGAATACACAAAAATCGGTGTGCTTCCGGAAATCGGAGGCAGGATTTTCCAGGCTGAAGACAAACAGACAGGCTACAATTTCTTCTACCGCCAGCATGTCATCAAGCCGGCACTCATCGGAATGATCGGTTCATGGATTTCCGGTGGCGTAGAGTGGAACATTCCTCACCACCACCGTGCATCTTCCACCCTCAACGCAGGATATGAAATCACTGAGAATGAGGATGGAAGCAAGACTATCTGGATAGGAGAAACCGAGCTTCGCCAGAGGCTCAAATGGACTATAGGCCTTACAATGTTCCCCGGCAAATCCTATGTCGAGGCGACATTCAAGATGCAGAACCGTACCCCTATCATGCAGAGTTTCCTCTATTGGGCCAATGTTTCCGTGCACTGCGATGAGAACTATCAAGTCCAGTTTCCTCCTCAGACAATCTATGGTACCGCCCACAGCAAGGTGCAGTACACCGACTGGCCATACAACACCATTTGGGGAAACAGTGAACCGACAGACAACAGTTGGTGGAAGAATTTCAAAGACGCGAATTCTACTTTCGCAGTCAATTATACCCAGGACTATCTGGTCGGCTACGATTTCGGAAAGAATGCCGGCACGGCACACTGGGCCAACCACCATCTCGTACCGGGAAAGAAGTTTTTCCTGTGGGGTACCAACAGCGTCTGGAATGAGATGCTGACGGAAAAGGATGGAGCCTACCTCGAACTCATGGTCGGAACATTTTCTGACAATCAGCCAGACTACAGCTGGATAGGACCTAATGAAGTCAGAGTCACAAAACAGTATTGGTATCCTATCAAAGGTATCGGCGGAGCCAAGAACGTCAATTTGGAAGGAGCCGTAAACATAGAGCGCACATCACCTGACAACTTCATGGTAGGATTCAACTCTACGGCACTTTACAAGCAGGCCAAGGTAATCATCAAAGCCGCCGGCGACGTAATTTCTGAAGAAACTGTTGACATTGACCCTGACACTCCTTATATCAAGAACATCAAGGTGTCTTCAACGCTGAAAGACAGCGAGTTTTTCGCCGGTCTCTACGACAGCAACGGTGTCGAACTCGTAAGTTGGTCTCCTGCAGAGAAAGAGGAATACACCAAGCCGCATCCTGCAGACCGTCCGAAGCAGCCGTCAGAGTACAATTCTGTCGAAGAACTCCTCCTCGCGGGACAGAGACTGGAGGAATTCCACAATGCACGCCTCGACCCTCTCCCTTACTACGAAGAGGCTCTGCGCCGCGATTCTCTCGATTCACGTGTCAATGTCAATCTCGGAATCTACTATGCCAAAAGAGCAGAATGGACAGTTGCAGAGAAATACCTTTCCCGCGCATTTAAGAGACTTACGGGATTGCACTACATGCCGGAAATCGCCAAAACCGGAGTTATCTACCACACGAACCCGAAGGATGGTGAGATGTTCTACTACTCCGGAGTAGTTGCACGCGCACTCGGAAAGATATCCGAAGCCGAAAGCTACTTCTGGAAGTCAACCTGGTATCCTGGTTTCCAGTCTGCGTCCTATCTTTACCTCGCAGAAATGTATTGGAAACAGGGCAAGGTCAAAGATGCCCTGGAAGCTATCGATGAATCCATTGCATTGAGCGGAAAGAGCACTCAGAGCAAATTCATCAAAGCACATTTCCTGAGCACACAGGGCAAGAAGGCTGAAGCTGTCGCCTTGCTGGACGAGAACATAGCTTCCGACCCTATAGACTTCCTCAGCATCATTGAAAAAGCCCGTATTCAGGACAATAAGGATCTTGCCAAGCACGCCATCACGCACATGGGCATTCCTCTCCAGGAAATTATTGAAGTGACAACCTTCTATAATGCCATAGGTGCATGGGACGATGCTGTAGCAATACTTGACTTCGCAATGGAGAACGGAACTCCATACTCATCAACTCCTATGCAGAAGAATGCTGTCGAGCCTTTCACGGCTTCTCCACTCCTGAACTATATGGCAGGATGGTACAGTTCACAGGCCGGTCACGAAGACAAAGCTCTGGACTATTACCGCAAGGCTGCCGAGATGTCTCCAGACTACTGCTTCACCTTCCGCGTCGAAGAATTGGAAATGCTCAGGGATGTTTTGGAAAAGAATCCAACTGACTGGAAGGCATACTATTATCTCGGCAATCTCCTGTACTACTATGACCGTAAAGATGAGGCTATCGCAGCATGGAGGTCTTCTACCGAGCTAAACAGCAACTTCGGAATGACATTCCGCAACCTCGGACACTCCGCATACAAGTACCTGAAAGACAAAAATCTGGCTGACAAGTATTACAATATGGCCATCAATACGGACAGTTCCAACCCTATCTTCTTCCAGGAAATGGAAGATGTGGAGGCTGCCCTCAATGTACCATCAGAAAAGAGACTTGCCCGTATGGAGAAATACCGCAAGACCGTCGAGAAATCTGATGACGCCACATCACGTTTCGTCTATCTTCTGATCGACAACGGCAAGTACCGCGATGCTCTCGACATCTTGGAGAACAGACACTTCCGCGTATGGGAAGGCGGCTCGACAGTATATACGCAGTTCGTGGATGCCAACCTTCTCTACGGTCTTTCCCAGCTGGCAAAACACCGCAACAGCAAAGCACTTGAGAGTTTCCTGGCAGCCGGCACATTCCCTCGCAATCTGGAGACAAATGAACTCTCCAACGGACCTCTCGTGGCAAAAGTAGCATATCATCAGGGACTTGCATACAAGGCTCTCGGACAGAAAGACAAAGCACGCGAATCTTTCGAGAAATGCATTCTCACAGCCGGTTCCAGAAGAGGTGAATACATCGATGAAAGATATTATTTCGTCGCAATGTCCCAGAAGGAACTCGGTCAGGAGACTGAAGCAAAAGCCACACTGAAGAAGATCCAGGACTACATCGATAGCCAGAACACATCTGCTACCACAGTAGTGGACATTTACTCAAAGTTCGGCGAAGATGGATCAAGCAACGTCATCAAAGCACGCAACCTCTACCTCCAGGGACTCGTACACCTCGCCTCTGGAGACAGACAAAAGGCTCATCAATGCTTCTGTGAGTCACTTGACCTGAACCAGGCCAGCGTCTGGACCAAATACTTCAGGGACAACACAAAATAATGTCAATGTCAAACAACGCATAAAGTTTACAAGATGAACAAAATAATCACGATGTCATTGGCAGCCATGCTGGCAACCTTGTCAATTTCCGCTCAGGAAAAAACGTATTTCGTATCCCCAGATGGAAACGATGGTTCAGACGGCCTCTCGGTAGAGAGTGCATGGAAAACCATCAACAAGGTCAACAACGTGGTCTTCCAGCCGGGAGACAAGATTCTCTTTGAATCAGGAGCAATCTTCAAGGGGCAACTCAAGCCCCTTGGCTCCGGCTCGGAGGGCAAGCCGATAACCATATCATCATTCGGAGGCGAGAAACGCCCGGTGATTGACTTCGGGGAAGCCGAAGGTGCCGGCATCCTGCTCGAAAACATCTCGTACTGGGAAGTCAAAGGCATGGAAATCACGTCGAAGTCTCCTTTCAAGATAGGAGTCGGACGACAGGGCATATCAGTAACCGCATCCGGCGCTGACCACAATCTCAAACATTTTGTCATAAAGGACAACTATATCCACGACATTTGGGGGCAGATGGGCGGACGAGGAGAGAATGTCGGCTACTACAGTTCCGCCATTCTTGTCAGGATTCTGCGTAACCGCGAGTCATTCCGTGACCCGTCATATAAACCGTCAACAATCAACGAAGTGCGCATCGAGGGCAACAAGATAGAGCGCGTCGACAAGTGCGGCATCGTATGTTGGGGAGCCCGTGACAATGTCGTAGTCCGCAAAAACTATATGGACAACATAGGAGGCGACGGCATATTCGTCAACGGACCTTATCGCGGCATCATCGAATACAATGTCATCCGCCGCAGTTGCATGAGGGCCGGGGCACCGGACCTTCCGGGCGATGACGGATGGTGGCCGCATGTCGCGGCCTGCTGGATTCAGGATACGGAAGAAACCATCATGCAGTTCAATGAAGTTTATGACACGGGCCGCAACATCTACAATGGTGACGGATTCGCATACGACTTCGACTTCAACTGCAAGAGATGCATCGCACAGTACAACTACAGCAAAGAGAACAACGGTTTCCTTCTGCTGATGTACAACATCTTCGAGAATGTGGCACGCTACAACATCTCAGAGAACGACAAGACCCACCTCGTACAGATGCAAGGCAGCCTCAAGGATGACAACAACATATTGTACAACAACGTGTTCTATGTCGATCACGGTCTTCTCGATTTGGATTTCTTCAGAGGCAACGAAAAGGAAACCGCAAAGGACATCAATGATCTTGGAGCACATTTCCACAACAATATCTTCTACGCCACCGGACAAGGACAGTTCCGCACCGCGTATTCTACCGGCGAGACATGGAAGAGAGAGTTCGATGATACCCTCAGACCGGACCTTCCGTCAGGAAGCATATTCATGAGCAACTGCTACTTCGGCCCATGGAAGAGCGGCATCCCTGATGATCCTAAAGCACTTGTAGCAGATCCTAAGTTCATTGCCCCGGGAACCGGTGGTGACGGACTATGCTCCCTCGCCGGATACAGGCTCCGCCCGGACTCTCCTTGTATCGGAGCAGGAACATATATTCCTGACAACGGACGACGCGACTTCTTCGGACAGCCTGTAACTGACGGCAAGACAGACATCGGAGCCTTCGAATATTTGGGAAGCATTCCTGAATCAGACCCGGAAAAAGAAGCCGCACTTGACAAGGCTGCACGTGAAGCTTCATCTGTAGCATGGGCCAGATGGAGTTTCCCTAAAGTCGTAGCGACCAACGGTCCATCCAGATTTACCATACGTCTCCGGGAGCCGATCACGGACGACATAAAAGGACAAATCAGCTGGACAAATCCAGACAACGGAAAAACATACAAACTGGACATTTCCAAACTGAAAGACCGCAGGACAATTGCAATCCCTGTCAATGCCAATGTCTCCGTCCCTGACGGAACAAAGGTCAAGGTATCGCTCACCAACGGCTCATTCAGTGAAGAATTAGAGATTCCAGTCAAGGAAGTTGAACTAAGGAACAGATGGCAATGAAAAGAATCAGTACAACAATCGCAATATTGGCTATTGCGGCGTTCGGGCTACAAGCGCAAGACAAGACCTACTTCGTGTCACCGGAAGGCAATGACAACGCTGATGGACTTTCCGTCACCAATGCCTGGAAGAGCATTGATAAGGTCAATGCATCTGTATTCCAGGCCGGAGACCGTGTTCTCTTCGAAGGAGGTGCCACGTTCTACGGCAACCTGGTAATCAAAAGTTCAGGTTCACCCGAAAAGCCTATCGTGTTCTCAGGTTACGGGCAGGGACGTCCTGTCATCAATATGGGAAAGGAAGAAGGCACGGCAATCACAATACTCAACTCCGACGGACTCGAAGTTGTCGGATTTGAAATCACAAGCGGATTCCCTCCTGAGGTAGGCGTAGGACGCAACGGCATCTTCATCGACGAAAGAGAGCCAGGCAGAGCATTCAGCCACATTGTCATAAAGGACAACTATATCCACGACATCTGGGGCCAGATGGGAGGCACGCGCTTGCGCTGCGCCGCAATCAGCGGTGGAGTGATGCGCCCTTGGAGAGGTTTTACAGTGTCACAGAACGCCTCAACCCTGGAAGACGTCCTCATCGAAGGAAACAGAATTGAAAGGGTGGACAAGGTGGGCATCACAACTACCGGCATTGACAAACTCCGTGTACGCCGCAATTATATGGACAACCTCGGCGGCGACGGCATAATAGTCAGCAGTTCTTTCAGAGCTGTTGTCGAATTCAATGAAATCCACCGCTCTTGTATGCGTTCAGGTTTGCTCGACCTCCCAGGAGACAATGGTTGGGCAGAGAAAGGCGAAGGCTGGTGGCCTCATACGGCAGCATGCTGGATCATAGGCTGTGAAGAAACCATCATGCAATTCAACGAGGTCTATGACACCGGACGCCAGATCAGAAATGGAGACGGTTTCGCTTATGACTTCGACTTCTATTGCAAACGCTGCATCGCACAATACAACTACAGCAAGGAAAACCACGGCTTCCTGCTCATGATGTACGACATTTTCGAGAATGTTGCCAGATACAACATCTCAGAGAACGACAAGACACATCTCGTCCAGATGCAGGGCAGCCTGAAGAGCGACAACAACGTCCTCTACAACAACGTGTTCTATGTGGATCACGGAGTTTCGGAAGTAGAGTATTTCAGAGGTGACCATCCTGAGAAGGCAAAGGATATAAACGACCTCGGGGCCCACTTCTACAACAACATCTTCTACGCCACTGGACAAGGACAGTTCCGCACAGCCTGGTCAGTCGGTTATGCTTGGGACAGGTCTTTCGACGACACACTGAAGCCTGATCTCCCTGCCGGCAGCCTGTTCCTCAACAACTGCTACTTCGGACCATGGAAAAACGGCATACCTGACGACCCGAAAGCCATCGTGGCAGACCCTAAGTTTGTCGCCCCCGGCACAGGCGGAACAGGTCTGGGCACACTGAAGGGGTACATGCTTCAGAAGGACTCGCCATGTATCAATGCGGGAACCCATATGACGCATAACGGCGGACGAGACTTCTTCGGTTTTCCTGTCAATGACGGTCATCCTGATGTCGGTGCTTTCGAGTATCTCGGAAGCGGAGTATTCGCTGATGAAGCAGCCATTGCCGCCCAGGACGCAGACGCCAGAGATGCATCTGCCGTGGCATGGGCGAAATGGTGTTTTCCTCTCGAGTTCGGCATCAAGGAAACCGACGTCCTCAACATCAGACTCTACCAGCCGCTCGAAGATGGAGTAACCGGAACGATTTCCTGGACAAATCCGAAGAACGGGAAGACCACAATCGTGGATCTGGGCAAAGAAAAGAGCCGTTCAGAGTTTGTTCTCAAACTGAATTCGGACCCTCAGAGCCTGCTTTCAAGTAAGATCAAGGTCTCCATCGAAAAAGGCAAGTTCTCTGAAGCGTGGGAAATCGCATTTTCGGAAAACCCGGCCAGACGCCAGTAATCTCACAACATCACAAATGCCGGAGACTGCACTTGCAGGCTTCGGCTTTATTTATGACATTTGGACAAATCAGATCCCGACATGACTACAAAACACTTGATTGTCACGCTTTTATCAGCATTGACCTGCATTTCGGCACAGGCACAGACCTCGTTCGGCGATGCAATGAAATTCGATGACGGCTGGCTGTTCAGCATCACCGACGCTCCTGACCAGAAAGACAATTCTTTCAATGACAAAGATTGGCGCACACTCGACCTTCCTCACGACTGGTCCATAGAAGGGCGTCTCTCCCCTACACTCGCAAGCTGCACGGGATATCTTCCCGCCGGCATCGGTTGGTACCGCAAGCATTTCACGGTGAACGACGACGCACCGAGACACTACATCTATTTCGAAGGCGTCTATAACCGCAGCGAAGTGTACCTTAACGGACAGCTTCTCGGCAAACGTCCAAACGGATACGTGTCGTTCATGTACGACTTGACCCCTTACCTCAAGGACGGAGAGAATGTCCTGGCAGTGAGAGTGGACCACAGCCGATATGCGGATTCACGCTGGTACACCGGTTCAGGCATATACCGTGACGTCTGGCTCGTATCCGCACCCGAAACACATTTTTCACTCTGGGGAGTCGGCTGGCACGCCAAATCCATCACGGAAAAACAGGCTACAGTATCAGTGGACATGGAGATACAGAAGCATATGGCCGTACAATCAAAACTCGAAGTAAAAGCCAGCCTCTACGATGCCGGCAACAATCTTGTCGCAAGCAGGACCATCGCTGTCAATGAAAGAGAAGCAGGCTTGAGTAAAGTCGCGACAGAGTTGAGAGTCAAGAACCCGCATCTTTGGAACCTTGACGAGCCATATCTCTACACCCTTGAGACCGACATCCTTTCTGATGGTCAGAAGATTGACGGCAGCAAAACCAGAGTCGGACTCCGCACCCTCACATTCGACGCGGACAAAGGCTTTGCCCTGAACGGGAACTGGATGAAAATCAAAGGAGTCTGTCTCCATCATGATGCCGGAGTTCTCGGTGCTGTTGTACCACAGGAAGTTTGGAGACGGCGTCTGGAGAATCTCAAGGCTATCGGTACCAATGCAATCCGCATGAGCCACAATCCTCAGGCACCTGTACTTTACGACCTCTGCGACGAGATGGGACTGCTCGTGATGGACGAGGTATCGGACGAATGGGAATTCCCCAAGCGCAAATGGATTGAAGGATGGAATGTAGGAACTCCAAGTTATGACGGGTCCTTCGACTTTTTCGAAGAATGGATCGGGAAGGATATCACCGACATGGTAAGACGCGACCGGAATCACACCAGCATATTCCTCTGGAGTATCGGCAACGAAGTTGATTATCCGAACGACCCGTATTCGCACCCTATTCTGAACGGCAGCAGCATAAACCAGCCAATGTTCGGAGGATATAATCCTGATGCACCTGATGCCATGCGCATCGGCAAGATAGCCAAGAGACTCGTCGCATGCGTACGCGCCGTCGATACTTCGCGTCCGACCACCGGAGCACTTGCCGGAGTGGTAATGTCCAATGAAACAGAGTATCCTGATGCAGTAGATGTGGTAGGCTATAACTACACAGAGAACCGATATGACATGGACCATGCCACCTATCCGAAGAGAGTCATCTACGGCAGCGAGAACGGACGGAGCAGAAACGCCTGGCTGGCCGTGCGTGACAAAGATTTCATCTTCGGACAGTTCATATGGACCGGAACCGACTACCTCGGAGAGTCAGGACCATGGCCGTCACGAGGACTGGGAACCGGACTGCTCGATTTCGCCAGTTTCCCTAAGCCGAACGGATACTTCCGCGCTTCAATGTGGAGCACCAGTCCGATGACTTACATCGGCACATATCCGGTGCCGGCCCCACGTAATAGAAACGGACGGACATTTCTGTCCCCTGACGCTTTGGACATCTGGAACTACTCACTTGAGCAGAAAATCCGGGTAGTATGCTATACCAACGCAGCCCAGGCAAGACTCCTTCTGAACGGCAAGGAGGTCGGAGAGATGAAGCCTTACGATGACGAGAGCGGTATCATCTGGTGGGATATACCTTTCAGACCAGGCATACTCAAGGCTGAAGGATGCGACAAAGACGGTAACGTCATCTCGGAATACTCCATCACCACATCCGGTCGCCCATATGCCCTGCGGGTAATCTCGGACTGCTCAGAATTGTCCAAAGACAAAGCCACCGCACACATCATAGTTACAGTCGTCGATGAGAATGGCGTCATGGTCAAACTGGCAGACAACAACATCACCTGCACTGTGGACGGGCCTGCGCGACTCCTCGGACTCGAAGGCGCGGACAACACGGACATGGGAGATTACCGTGACAACCGGCAGAGAGTCTATAACGGACGCCTGCTGGCCTATATCCAGACTACCGGAGAAGCGGGAGAAATCAATGTCTCGTTCAGTTCTCCACTTCTGAAGGGCGCAGAGATCAAATTCACCGCAGAATAATCATACGCGCCCATCCATAAATAAATTCCCGCCATCGTCTTTCTCATGAAGCACGATGGCGGGAATTCTATTTTAAGCAACAGTCACCTGACTGGTCATCTCAGCAAGAAGCCTGATATCCACGGCAGAAGCGCCTACCATGACATTGCTCTCGCCCTTCTCCGAAGACTCGGCTGCGCTCTATGTGTCAAACGGGATTTGATTGACGAAGAGCCTGCCAGGTTACTCTTGTCCACTGCCGCAGGAATGACGCCAGTCCACGAGCCGCCGAACAAGTTGTATGCAGGATCCACAAATTCGAAGCTGACAGTGGTCTTGTCCCCATCCTTGGCCAGTTTCACCCAACCGTCGATAGCTGCCGCATAGCCATGAAGGTAGCCATCTGAATCAAGAGTGGAAAGATCCCAATACCATGTGCCGGATTGTCCTAAAGGTGAAGTCTTACCTGCTACGAAACCGACAGTCTGATTGTCGACACTCATGTTATACTGTTTCTCAGGAATAGGAATTTCGGTAGTGGAAGCCTTTTCCGTAAGAAGTTCAATGTCAATCGCATCGCCATTGGCATTTTCCAGTGACAGAATCCAGTTGGCCAGACCGACTCCAAGATAATCCCCATAGTACGCAAGGGAAGCGGTAGTTGTCTCCGCAGGAAGTTTCAGAGTATAGTCTCCAGTAAGAGTCGTGTTGGCCTCTTCCTTCGGAGATTCGTCCGTAAATTCAATGTCTCCCGTAAATACCCCCTTCACCGACTTTCCGTTGTCAGTAACGAGCTCAAGTTCGATTCTGTAACCGCTATCACCGAATTCACTGACAAGTGCGGTTCCTGACGCAATGCCGCTCTGGGAAAGTATATTCCCTTCCGCATCGACGGTAGCGGCGATCGAGCCGTAGTACTCGCCCAAAAGAGAGAATCCCGGTTCTATAGTCCCAGCCGCATAGGTATCGGCAACAGTATATATGCCAGGCTTAAGGTAGATGACCGGACTGTTTTCAAGGGTAAGGGAAAGTCCGACTACTGCACCTCCTGATACTGTAACTCCGTCATTGCCCGCCGTTGGTGAGGTCAGAACTACAGAATACCCGTCCGTGCCGGAGCCGAGTTTATCACCATAATAAACCCCGAAAGCATGAGCAAATGAAACATTGATGTCTTCCCCCAATGCCGGTATCTGTTCGCTTGGTTCAGAGCCTGCATTAGGGTCTCCGAAGGCAAGAGGACCTTCATAGATACAGCTGACGGTAGAGCCGTCCTTCAATGTAAAGAGTCCCTTGAGTATCTTTCCCTTATCCGAAGTCTTTACTTCCAGATAACCTTCAGTAAAATCGACACTGGTCTGCTTTCCTTCGACATTGACCTGCATTCGGGTATAATAATTATTGAGAGTGCCCGCAGCATTGGTCTCAGCGATAGTGTACTTGCCGTCAGGCAGCACAGCCGTTTCGAATGAATCAGAGCCTTCAGATGCATAAATGTCGAAGAAAATGATATGACCGTCTGCAGGAGCGGCATCGTCGCCTTCATTATCTTTTATGAATTCCTTGTCACCAAGACCGACATAGTAATTGAATACTCCTTCTGTCTTGCGGTCTCCATAATAAAGCACCTTGGTGGTACGGTCCATAACCAATTCCAGGTCAGCTTTAGGACCAGTTTCAGGATCCGGTGTTTCCGGTGGAGTCGGATTGTCCTTGTTGTTACAGCCGACAAGGACCAGAGACGCCAGCAAACTGGCGAGAAATCTTGAACACTTCATTCGTCAATGATTATTAAGGTTAAAACTAAGTAACGGCTCATCGAAACGCCCGAGGCCTATATGCAAATATAAGAAAAAGTGAGCAAAACATATCTTATTTCCTACCCTCTTGGCAACCTCCGGTTTTCTATTCCCGCAGCCAAAGTGTTCTATATCAATGTCATAATGAGCACTGACAGATTCGCCTATCTGTCAAGACCCCATTTCAAAGCCACCTCTTGGCATCTCGCAAATCGTATAAATAATTGGAAATCAACCAATAGCACCAAAGCAAAGCTGTCAAGAGGGTCGAATAGTGACAACCCAGGCCGTCCGAAAAGTCCTCGCAGGACTGAAATACTCCGTACCCCTCAAGGCCAAAAGCGGATTCGCGATTGTCACTGAGGAATGTTTGACTTTTCGGACAGTCTCCCCATCCAGACAAACCATAAGGTCAGGACAATTCCTCGTCGTAGAAGCGATCAAACATTGACCTTAGCCTCTTTTCATCAGCGATTATTTTGCGCAATTCTTCGAGCCGGCAGGAATTTGATGACTCCGGGATCCAAAGTTTCAGGTAACCGCCATACCCGTATTTCTTCTGAAGATGTGTCAATGTCCTCTCCCACATCTGTTCGCGGTTCATCTGCTGGTAATGGGCAAAACCATATTGGACAGTGCGTCTGATGACTGTTTCAGGGTCAATGAGCCTGTCCGACTCGGCGATTATCTTGCCGTAGATGCTACGGGGAGGAGTCTCATTGGAAGCCCTGTGATCCTCGGCAGCCTCGGCGATGACCTCTATTTCCTCGACGGAAAACCAATTGAGAAGCGTTTTGTCCTCCCGGATGATTCTACCTGAAACAAGATGATGTTTCTCTCTTCCCTCACACAAGCCCAAATCATGATAAGCAGCTGCTGCATAAAGGATTTCAGGATTCACATCATAATATCTGGAAAGTTCCTGGCTCTGCCCGATCACACTTCTTACATGGTCCCGCCTATGGGCTCCATCGAAATTGTCATAACGCGGAATGATTTCCGACTCGATATATTCTTTAAGAGTTTGCATACTGTTAGAAGTTTAAGTTCCCGAATCAAGCCGCAAATATATATATAATGTCATAATGTCCTAAACGGCAATCGTCCCGAAGCCAACGAAGACTTGGGGACGACTCAAAAATATTAATGCTAACTCAAGTTCCGCAAGCGCGAAACCAGAAATTCCAATCTATTGGACCTCCGCATCCACATTTCCAATGTGCGGAAGTTCAGAAATGACCCTCTGGTCATAGTAGGTTCCCGGAGTGACTGAAGATTTCTCCAGACTCACTGCCTCCATGTAATTCGGATTGTCGTTTTCATCGAAATCGCCGTTGAACAGCAGCATGTGGTCTCCGGTAACCTCCTTCACATAGAAAGCCATCGGAATTGCCTGACGTCCGTCCTCTAAGAGATTTTCATATGTAAGGCAGAACGCCATGCTACCGTCAGAGTTCCTCTTCATGGAATACCAGCCATTAAAAGAATATACATCGTTCACCTTGATACCATTGACAAGAGTCTTCTGCTCATCAGTCAATTTATCCATGTCAATGCTTTCCTTGAGTTCTGCCAAAGTCTCCTCCGTAAAGACATTTCCCAAGAGCACCGTCCCGTCATCATTCAATTGCATGATGCTGCTGAACTCGTTCGAGAAATTGACAACCCATGTATTCACGTATAGTTTCGGGTCATCCGGCTCAGAGCCATTCTTGTCACATGCATTGGCCATGGCAATAACAGCGAATGCCAATATACTGTATATCAATTTTTTCATATCTTCAATCTTTAATACATACCCAACAATTCAGTCAAGTCAACTGTCTTTCCGACAGTAATGCCGGAAGAAGACAGACTCTTCACCGTGAATGGCTTTTCACCGGACGATTCATTACCGAATACCATTGATTCCTTGGAAATGTTTGTCAAATGAAGTTCATTCTCCATCGGAACCGGATATTCCATACCTGCAATATTTCTAATGCTGAATATGGACAGATAAACATCGTTATTCTTTCCGGGAATCTCCACATACAGTCCCTTGAGAATTGTGACAACATCATTGACCTTGATCGATTTGATCATTTCGATGACTTCCTCAGGAAGTTCACGTGAATTCCCATCAGTTTCGGGATTGTCAGAGGACGGCAAGTATTGACTTCTAAGGACTTCCAGTAATTTTTCATTGACGACGAAACCCGAGTTAAACGTCTTGTCAGCATTGAATTGATAGAGACAGCAATCCGCTTCTCCAAGTTCACCGATACCTTCAATTGCCCAAGTATTGACATACAAAGGGACAGGAACAGAATCCTTGTCTGAATCCTTGTCGCAGCTCACTCCGGACAACAGTATGGTCCAAAGAGCTAAAAAGTAAACTAATTTCTTCATTACCATATATTTAAAGTTCATTTATTCCCATTTCATATCCTGGTCGAAAGACACACGGAATCCAATCAGCATGTTTGTCACCCGAGGTGAACAATATACTCTTGCTGCACAACGGCAGCTGAGCTTGTCCATAGTGAAGTCCCCTCCACGAACAACCTTGTGGGTTCCCGTTTTCGGGCCTGTCGGATTCCAGGCAAATCCGCCCGAACCTCCATAATAATTTGCGTCAAACCAGTCCGCCACCCATTCTGAAACATTCCCATGCAAGTCATACAGCTCGAACCCGTTAGGGGGATAAGAACCCACCGGAGCAGTTGTTCCCCTGCCGGCCGACCTGATATTCGCCATCTCCCCTGTCATGTCCAGACCATTTCCAAGACCGAAAGGCGTCTCTTCAAGACCTCCCCTGCAGGCAAATTCCCACTGCGCCTCAGTCGGAAGCGCTCCACCCACGCAATCTGCGAAAGCCTTCGCTCCATACCAGCTGACATTGACGACAGGGCAATCACAATATCCGTCAGCCGGCTTCCATTCGGCAAGTTCCGCATCCCAGATGAGTCCGAACTTGGCATACTGCCTCACAAGGACTTTCGATTTGTTCTCCGCATCGCCCCATCCGTTCCAGATGCCGTCGCTTCCTATCTTATTGTCATTCAGGAAAGACGCGTACTCTGCATTGGTAACTTCATACTTGCCCATATAGTAACTGCGGGCCAGATGCACATTATGCTGATTCTCGACATTCGTATTATTCCGTCCTTCTTCAGTTTTCGGACTGCCCATCCGGAAATACCACAGCCCATCACCTTGAAACTTATAAGTACCCTTCTGGTCGACAACCATCTGAATGACATCTGGATGTTTGTAATCCACCGGCAATGAGCGGTTGAACACTTTCACGTTCCCGGCATTCAGGGCACAATCCCCGACCGGACCGCCCAACCTGTACTCTTTGCCATCCGTAACATAACTGAACAGTGATGTGCCGCCTCCAAGCGTCTGAACCGGAATGACAGCACGATAAATGTAATTGTTTCTCTCTTCACCCGGCAACTCGAAGAGATGCATTTTGACATTTCCTTCAGAACTTCCGGTTCCCTCTGCCGAGGCAGAAACGTCACTATCCTCAAGCAAATTGATTTCGGCGAGAGTCCCGACTCCGCAGAGGCTGACTTCAAGTTTTCCGTCAATGTTCCAATACTTGCTTTTAGGCACTTCCACCTGGACCATAGCGAACTCATGCCTGAATTCAAGCTTCACGTCGCTTCCGATTTTTACTCCCTCCTCATTCCTGGCCACCAGAAAATCTGAAAGCCTGTAATCATTCTCACTGCTTTGGTCCTCTTTGACATTGACAGAGATTGCGGTCGGGTCAGTATTGTTCTCGTCGAACGGATAATATGCGCAAAATTTCAGCGATTCTTTTTCCCAGCACAATTTGTCTCCTACCCAATTGCTGCCATCAAATGTCAATTTCTTGTTCCCGAAAACCAACTCATCAGATTCGGCATCATATGCATATACACCGACAGCGTCGCCCTCAGTCCAGGCACATTCGACAGAATCTTCCGAAGAAGCGATTACATATGGTTCAATGTCAAACTTGAAACAGATTTCAGGCTTGTTCACCTCCGGTTTCGGCTCCTCCTTCCCCGGTTCTTCCGGAGAAGGTCTGTCATTGACATTCTCCTTGCCGCAACACACCAACATTGAAGTCAATGCCAATGATACAACAAATTGATAAATAAATCTTCTCATACAGTTTGTCTTATATAGAGGTCATGTGGATTACGATACAGAAATCGTTGACGAATATACGTTCCGGAGACGTTATAATCACTATTTTTGATTAAACATAGTCCGCAACTACGCAGTTTTTGCGAAAAACCATATCTTTGCAAGACATAATACGGAAACTGAAATGGAAAAAACATATTGCGATCTGATGCTGTTGGCCTCAGGGGTGATTGCCGCCCTTGCCGTGTCAATCATAGGAATCAAAATCCCGTCAAAGCAGGAGTTCAGGAAACTCAGGACTGCCAGAGCGACACTGGCGGCATCATTCATCACACTTTCAATTCTGAATTTCATCTGCTATTTCACGGGCTACGATGAGGACCTCGACAGACTGAACACCATGATAGTTGCAGCATTCCAGGCCCTCCTTCTGACCGGGACCCTGCTGGTATTCATCCGTCCGGATGTGGTTACAGGAAAATGGGTGGGACTACAAGTGGCGGCAATCAGCCTCATCACTGCCCTGCTCTACTTCGTCATGTTCCTTTTTCCGGGGATATATCCTGTCTTCTTCTACACAGGAGCGGCTCTTCTGGTACTGCAACTTGTCCTGTACACCATCAGCTTCTTCAAGTCGCAGAACATGACACTGAATGACTTGAACGATTATTATGCAGACGATTTCTCTCCCAGACTCGGAGGAATTCGGGCAGGCTTCATTCTCATGCTCATAATAGGAGTGATGGCACTTTGCACCCTGGTTACAGGCCCGTGGTTCTACTCCATCTTCGTCCCTGCATATCTCATCTGCTATACCATCGTCGCGATCTGCATGATACGCTATGTAAACATCACATCTTTCATACTTCCCGCCGTCAGTCAGGACAGCACAGAGACGCCACCTGCGGAACAACCCTCTGAGGCCTCACATAAAAATCCCGCCAACATCTCTGACAACCAGATAATTGAACTGCGGAACAAACTGGAATCATGGGTAGCCGCCGGAGAATACCGACACAGGGACATACCATATAAAGACATATTGGAGAATCTCGACACCGACCCGGCGACCATGCGCGCCTTCATGAAGAGTGAGCACGGGATGGATTTCCGTTCATGGAGAAACAGACTCCGTCTCAATGATGCCTGCCGGATGCTGCTGGAACACCCCGAGATGAAAGCGGAAAGAATCAGCGAAGCCATCGGCTACAGCGACAGCAGCAACTTCCACACAGATTTCCGAAAATTCACAGGAATGTCTGCGAGCGAGTGGAGGAAAACCCATAAGAAGACAGGTCAATGCCAGAACACGTTATCGACAAACCGGGAAAATCATTCAAATTAATATACACTTAAACAACTAACAGTCAATGAAAAAGATAGCATTAATAACAGGAGCTACCAGCGGAATCGGAGAAGCCTGCGCAAGAAAATTTGCAGAGGGAGGTTACAATTTGATACTAACGGCCCGCCGTGCAGGGAAACTGGCTGAAATCAAGGCTGAATTGGAAGCAGATGGAGCCAAGGTAAAGACATTGGTATTCGATGTACGTGATGCCGAGGCAGCAAAAACCGCTGTTGATTCACTAGAACCGGAATGGCAGAAAATCGATGTCCTCATCAATAACGCCGGACTCGCTCTCGGTCTTGATAAGGAGTATGAAGGCGATCCTGAGGATTGGAACACAATGATTGACACCAATATAAAGGGACTTCTTACAATGACCAGACTCATCGTCCCCGGCATGGTGAAACGGAATGAAGGACATGTAATCAATGTCGGCAGTGTTGCCGGTGACGCGGCTTATGCCAACGGCAATGTATATTGCGCGACCAAGGCTGCCGTGAAGACCATCACTGACGGATTGCGCATCGACGTGGCTGAAACCGCTGTCCGTGTCACGAATCTCAAACCTGGACTCGTAGAGACCAATTTCAGCAACGTCCGCTTCCACGGCGACACGAAGAGGGCCGACAAGGTTTACAAGGGTATCACTCCCCTTACTGGTGCGGACATCGCCGACGTAGCTTTCTACGCGGCATCAGCCCCAAAACATGTCCAGATTGCCGAAGTGCTCATTCTCGCCACGCATCAGGGAAGCGGCAGCGTCATCTACAGGAGCAACCTATAGTTTTCCTTAGAACTTCTTTGTTCTCATGTGGCAATACGGCTCGCCACCTGTCTTTTCGTAGTATCTCTGGTGGTACGACTCGCCGATGTAGAAAGGCTCTTCAGGCAGCAACAGAGTATTGACCTCATACCCCTTGTCGCGAAGCAACTGCATAACATGTTCAGCAGTATTCCTCTGATTGTCATCACGATAGAAGATGCAACTCCTGTACTGCGGACCGAGATCCGGACCGACGCCATCCGTCTGGGCAGGGTCATGAATTTCGAAGAACAGTTTGCAGAGACTCTCGTATGAAACCAGTTTGGGGTCAAACTCTACGATTACGGCCTCGACATGATGAGTCCTGTGCTCCCTTACGTCCTCATAAGTAGGAAAAGCCTCTTCCCCGCCAGTATAACCCGCCAGGGTATTAATCACGCCCGGCACCTTCTGGAACTGATGCTGAGTACCCCAGAAACAACCGCAGGCAAAAATACCGACCTCAATGCCATCGCCTGCCGGCGCATGGTAAAGGTCAATCTTAGAGCAATTTTCAATGGCAGTCTGCACCATTTTCAATGCCTTGCCATGCTTCGCCTGCAAGTCCGGATATGCCTTCCCACGCGAAAAATTATGCCTCAGGTCATTGAATTTCACCCGCAGGGCAATGGGATTTCCAGAGTCAATGATATTCTGTACGTATTCGAAATAATCAGTTCCTTTTTCGTGGGTAAGAAGCCTTAAGGCATTGACAATGCCGTTCGGGATGCCTTCTCTGAGCAGATCATCGAAGGTCAAGTCAGAGTCTTCCACCACGTCATGGAGGAATCCGGCTATCTTTTCTTCATCTGTGTGTCCCATCAATCCTACAGTCAACGGATGGAGAATCACGGGATGTCCGTCACGGTCCAGTTGTCCCGCATGAGCAGCAGTTGCGATGCGGAGTGCTATGTCTATTGCATTCATAATGTTCTGTTTATTAGTTGGTCGGATATTGATTATGTCTTAGGAATCCGGACGAGGCGAAGATCAGCATCGGACCCAGCCCAGAATAGAATGATGCCGTAAATTCAAGTGGAATCCCGGGAATGAATTTCAGGGCCATGCCCAGACAAAGCATGAAGAGTATCAGAATCCATCCCCGAAGCGGGAAGGTATGCCATATGCTCGTCTTTTCCGGCTGTGCGGCGATAAGATACGAATACTTGTCAACGGCTTTCCTGAACATGAAAAAGAAGCAGACCAGAACCACGGCAGTGCCTGACATGAGCCACCACAATTCCTGCAAAGGCATTGACAAATATGCATTGACACCCTTGACAGTTATGATGACACCGGGTATCCCCCAAAGCGCCGCAGCCACGAAATATAAAGCACTTCTTTTCATCTCAGACAGCATTTGAAAATTCCGTTCTCCTATATTACAAATATACTCTTTCTTTAGATTCTTCATAAGATAATTTGATGTTTTTTTTGGTATATTTGCATATATAAAACCACATATTATTTAACTAACAACCACATTTATGAGAAAATCATTTCTTAGCACAAAAACAGCCCTGTCGCTGGTTTTGTCGTTCATCTTGCCGCTGCAGATGCTGGCAACTGAACTCGGAGAGGCCGGAAAACGTCTGGCCGCACTACCAGGAGTAAGCAACGTCGAAACGCTTGAATCCGCACATTTCCCTGAGAAATATGTATTCTTCATCCGTCAGCAACTTGACGCGAAGGACGCATCCAAAGGCGACTTCGACCAGAGAGTCGTTTTATGCCACCGCGGATTCGACCGCCCTACCGTCTTCGTGACAGAAGGCTACAACGGACGATACGCACTCTACAGCAACTATATCGAAGAACTGGCAAAACTGTTCGACACTAACATCATCCTCGCGGAATACCGCTATTTCGACAAGTCAATGCCAAAGGAACGCAACTGGGATTACCTTACAGTCGAGAACTCGCTCTACGACCTGCACCACATCAATGAAACCCTCCGCGCGATGTATAACGGCAAATGGATTTCCACCGGAATCAGCAAAGGCGGGCAGACCACAATGTTCTACCGCTCATACTTCCCTGACGATGTGGACATTTCAGTCCCTTACGTAGCGCCGCTGAACAGAGCCCTCGAGGACGTAAGACCGGAAATATTTATCAATGATAAGGTCTCTACCAAGGAAAACAGGCAGAAAGTAATTGACTTCCAGACTCTTCTCTTCGAGCGTAAGGCAGCATTGATGCCACTGATGGAAGAATACTGCAAGGAGATGAAATACACATTCAAAGAGCCGCTGGAGAATGTCTTTGACTTCTGCGTACTCGAGTATTCATTCGCTTTCTGGCAGTGGGGATATAACGTTGACAGGATTCCTACCAGAGAAGCGACTGACGAGCAGATCTTCGGATATCTGATGGGAATCAGCGAGCCAAGTTATTTCACAAACCAGACAGGCAATGTTTCCTTCAATGTCCAGGCTGCCCGTGAATTGGGATACTATGGCTACTATACCAAGCCATTCAAGAAATATCTGAGCATCAAGACATCCAAAGGATATCTCAAGCGTCTCATGTTGCCGACCGACGCGGAGGACATAAAGTTCTCTTCTGAGCTCTACAAGCACACTGTCAGTTTCCTGAGCAAGAACGACCCTAAGATGATTTACATCTACGGCGAACAGGACCCTTGGACAGCAACCGGCATCTATGGGCTTCCGCTTACAAAGGACAAGGAAAATCTCCATGTCTATCTCTGCAAAGGCGGTTCCCACTACACCCGCATCAAATCCTTCCCAGAAGAAACCCAGCAGGAAATCATCCAGATGATAAACAAATGGTTACAGGAATAACAAAAACTCAAAACAGAGCTCAGCCTGAATGTCGGGATGAGCTCTATTTTTTCACTTTTAAGATACCGCTTTCTCAGTAGCATCAATGTGCTTCAATCCGGTAGTTTTTGAATTTTCCTTTTGTGACTGTCAGATTCTTATTTTCGCTCCGCTCATATGTAGATTCAGAGTTGAACCAGAACTCGCCCTCGTATCGCCCTTTCTTGTTCTTCTTGATTTTCATCATTCCTTCGGTTATACGATGTTGATTTGCATCTACATCATAGATATAATCATTATCTATATCCAAAGGATACCATTTATCCAACTTCAAATCTCCCTTTACCTTCATGCTGATTCTCAAAACCACATAATAGACTGGAGCTGAAGTAATGTCCTGACCTTCCTTAGTCATGTCCGCTGATAAAATATAGGCTACAGAGTCCGCCCAGGACACTGATATCAAATCAGACTCCACGTTATCGTTGTCATATGTATTGCCGGAGAACTTTGCGCCATTAATCTCTGCAGAAACTGTGAGTTTCTCCAAGGACTTCAATTCGGTCAGAAGTTTATTACAATCTGACATTGACGTCAAAACTATCAAACAGGTAAAGAGCAGTGGTATAAATCTTTTCATATCCTCAGTGTTTTAAATTATAAATGTAAACTATATTGTTACAAGCAAATGTCCGCATTCCAATATATATAACACTCTAGTTGCAATTAAGCAATTATTTCTCTAAAAATAAAATTTCGAGTACAATTTATTTGTTCATCTTGAGAATACACCTCACACTTCCACAGCATAAATTGTCGGATAGTTCGACATAAAGGATTATTACTGGTGTAAGTGAGCATTCCGTAGCTGAATAGCGAACAAACGGTGTAAAAAACAGCCTGATTTTACACCGTTTCATCATATTTGCCAAAACGGTGTAAAAACTAGCCGATATTTTCACCGATTTTACGTTGAGACTGCTTTGTGCCTCGGACGCACTACGAAATGCAAATCAACCGGGATTTTAAGTTGTCCCCATTTTATGCGGTGGAAAATAATGAACCGAACTTCTTAATTCCAGATTGACAGCAACTCTATATAAATTGGCGGCCTGCAAGGATTTCTCTTTGCAGGCCGCCGTCACACATAATTATTTAACAACTAACTATCCTATCATATTTTTAGGATCGAGAGCCTTGTCAAGCTCCTCTTTTGTGAGGATCCCTCTTTCGAGGACGATGTCATAGACTGAACGATTGGTTTCGAGCGCCTCTTTGGCAACCTTCGTGCTGGCCTTATAACCGATGATAGGGTTAAGGGCTGTCACGATACCGATACTGTTCTTGACCATTTCATAGCAACGTTCCTTGTTTACGGTTATGCCGTTTATGCACTTCTCGCGAAGAGTGTTCATGGCATTGGTAAGCCAAGTGATGCTCTCCATGATGGACTCGGCGATAACCGGCTCCATAACATTGAGCTGAAGCTGTCCGGCCTCTGCCGCAAATGAAACTGTCGTATCATTACCGATAACCTTGAAGCAAACCTGGTTGGTAACTTCAGGGATAACAGGGTTGACCTTGCCAGGCATGATAGACGAGCCTGGAGCCATTGGAGGAAGATTGATTTCCTTCAAACCGCAACGAGGACCTGAAGCCATGAGTCTGAGGTCATTGCAAATCTTGGAAAGTTTTACGGCAAGTCTCTTCAGAGCTCCTGAGTAGCTTACATAAGCACCTGTATCAGGAGTAGCCTCCACGAGGTCCGGAGCAGCGATGAACTTCTCGCCGGTAAGCTCGGTCATCTTCTTTGCGCACAACTCAGGGAAACCTGGCTTCGCATTCAGACCGGTACCGATTGCTGTTCCACCCATATTGATTTCATAAAGGAGGTTCACATTTCTCTCAATATTGAGAACCTCTTCCTCGAGGTTGGTCGCATAAGCGTGGAACTCCTGGCCTGATGTCATAGGAACGGCATCCTGAAGCTGTGTACGTCCCATCTTGATCACATCCTTGAACTCCTCACCCTTTGCCTTGAAAGCATCGATGAGATCCTTGAGAGCCTTCTCCAGATTTCTGTTCATTCTGATGAAAGCATAACGGAATGCTGAAGGATATGCGTCATTGGTGGACTGGGCACAGTTCACATGATCGTTAGGAGAGCAGAACTGATATTCGCCTTTCTTGTGTCCCATGATTTCGAGAGCCCTGTTGGCAATGACCTCGTTCGCATTCATGTTCACAGATGTTCCAGCACCGCCCTGCATCATATCCACAGGGAACTGGTCGTGGAACTTACCGTCGATAATCTCGCGGCAAGCCTCTACAATAGCATCAGCGATCTTTCCATCCATGGCTCCGAGTTCCTTGTTGGTCTGCGCAGCAGCCAGCTTGATGCAAGCCATTGCGATGACATACTCAGGGTAATCGCACATTCTGGTGTTGGAAATCTTATAGTTATTGATAGCCCTCTGTGTCTGAACACCGTAATAGGCATCAACAGGAACCTGAAGTTCACCAAGAAGGTCAGATTCAATTCTGAATTTCTCTTCGCTCATAACGAATTATTGTTATCTGTTTGTAAATTGTTTTAATTTATATGCACAAATATAAGATTAAAAGAAATCATAAGCAAAAACTACGATATAAATTTCAATTTATTCATAAAAACCGCAATACTCTTAACAATTTGGCACATTTTTACGCAAATCCGCCCATACGAATTGCATTCTCCTGAAAATTCCGTAAAAATGGTAGCCGTTCCTAATGATAATCTCCCTATCTTTACAAAAAAACAAGAACCATGTTAGGCAATTTCACATTCCATAACCCCACGAAACTGATTTTCGGAGAGGATTCATTAAGCAAGCTCAGCGAAGAATTGAAGAACTACGGGCCAAAGGTCATGCTGGTCTATGGCGGAGGAAGCATAAAGAAATACGGCATCTATGATCTCGTGATGGCAGAACTGAAAAAAGCCGGAAATCAGGTAGTCGAACTGTCAGGCGTCATGCCGAACCCTACCATTGAAAAAGTCATAGAAGGAGCCAGGCTCGCAAGACAGGAAAACATTGACCTTATCCTCGGCGTGGGCGGCGGTTCCACCATCGATTACTGCAAGGCGGTGGCCGGGTGCGCATGGCACGACGGAGACCCTTGGGAGGACTATTTCAAGAACTGGAAGCCTCTCACATGCCGCTGGATACCGGTAGGCTGCGTGCTCACCATGGCAGGCACAGGCTCAGAGATGAACAACTGCTCAGTCATCACCAACCACACCGAGAAGCTGAAGTTGCACTACAATTTCCGCAACCCGGATTTCTCCATCCTTAACCCGACATTCACTTTCACCGTCCCGAAATACCAGATGGTAGCGGGCATCTACGACATCATGAGCCACATTCTGGAGCAGTATCTCTCCGGCAACGACGACAACACCAGCGACTACATCTCCGAAGGACTGATGCGTTCGCTCGTCACCAGCTCGCGCAAGGCTCTTGTCAATGCCAATGATTACGAGGCCAGATCGAACATCATGTGGACCGCCACATGGGCGCTCAACTCTCTCATTGACAGAGGCAAAGCCACAGACTGGATGGTCCACATGCTTGGACAGGCGGTTGCAGCATACACTGACGCGACACACGGGCACACTCTCTCGGCCGTGAGCGGAGCCTACTATCGCCTGCTTGTAAGAAAGTCCCCGGATGCAGTCGCCAGATTCAGAAGACTTGCCGTCAATGTCTGGAACGTTACGGCAGGCAACAAGACAGACGAGGAGATTGCAATGGAGGGTCTTGAGACTATGGAGAATTGGATGCGTGAACTTGGACTTGCCATGAACATCACAGAATGCGGAGCAAGACCCGAGCTTCTCGAAGGCATGGCCGACGCATGCCCTATCTGCAAAGGCGGATACTATATTCTCAGCAGAGACGAAGTCATCCAGGTCCTCAGAGAGAGCCTCTAAAGACATTGACATTCATATATTTACAAAACAGACCACCTCATATGAAGTGGTCTGTTTGATTATAGGCCCAAAAGCCGGAACAGTCCAGATGCTCCAAGCCGCTGCTTAGTCTTCTTGGATTTCTTGTCATCCTGCACCTGATCCGATGCCCCCGACCTGGCATCCGTTTCGGACTGAACCTTTAGGGAAGGAGTATATTCAGAAGGAATCTCAATGTTGCAAGGCGCCTTGCTGAGTTTCAAGTCATAGAAGACATACTGCCCCGAGCGCTTGTCCCCGCACTCAAGCCAGAACATAAGCTGATGGCACTTGAAGATCGGGACAGTAACCGTAAGAGGCTGCATCTTGTTGTCCAGCCAGAACTCCCCTACAAGTACCTGATCAGCAAACACATTGAGCTTGACAGGATTCTTCACCGCCTCTTCACTCCTGTTCTGGAACACATCATCGAACTCATCCATGTGCTCCATCTTGTTGGCAACAGTGAAAGTACAGCTCTCATATTCGCCATAAGGATTGAACGCCGCAGCCGAAGCCTGTTTGCTGTTCTTGTCCTCCAGGAGCAGGAAGATGCCCGCCGTCGGAGTTCCGCCTGAGACTCCGCCGCTGACACCGGTATATGCAGCGACATCAGAGCCGCTGATAGTCGCGCCGACTCCTGTCAATGCCATGAATACGGCATCCATGACCGTCACATTCTCCAGTCCTAGAGGAATGTTTGTCTCCAGCATGAAACCCTTGTTGATCTGTCTTCCGTCCTTCATCTGGAAATACTTCGTGATAGTGCTTCCGTCGTGGAAACATTCGTCCATGCTGAATCCGGTCAAATCACTTACATACCTTCCGACAAAATGGAAATAAGGCTTGCCGCAAAGGTCTATCAGGTCTGTCTCAAACGGGCAGTCCGGCACGTCATGCTCGAACACATTGTTAGGAACAGGCTTGCCACGATAGAGAATAATGTCACCCACACCAATGATAGTCTGCTTGTTCTTTCCGTTGCCCATCTTCTCGAACCTGAGCGTACGGCACTTTGAAACAGGGATTTCGTGATGCTGGTTAGGCCATGTGCAGTATATGGTCTTGTCGAAGACAAGCTGCCCGTCGGCATAGATGCGGAGATTGTCATCATCCAGTACGTGATTCTTGCTCAGGCATCCCGCATCGAAACTTATCCAGTCATACTCCCCTGCCAGGTCAAACTCCGCATAGGAATCCACCCTGTCACCCAACAATGAATTGCCGGTCGTAAGGAGCAGTCCTTCCCAATAGCGTTCACCTCCCATCGAGAATGTATAATGACGGGATTCTCCCTCGAACAATGTCTTGTTTGCCGTACTGACGCCACGGACCGAATAAGGCTTGATAGTAGACATCAGCGGGCAGATATCCGGAAGCTTGGAGATCCGGTCCCTATTGGAATTGACAAGCCCCTCCGCAGGAACAGACGCATCACCCTGAGGGTGAGCCATGATATCCACAACGCCGTAGGTTATGCCTCCGAGTAAATCACTGTTACGGTACTCACAGGTAAATGCCACTTGAGTTGCTCCGTTCACATCGACCACCACCTGTTTTGCGAGGTCTCTCTGGGTTATCATCCCTTCATATACTGTCTTCTTGTCCGCCTTTACGATAAGCCAGGCACTGGAGTTGGTACTCTGATTATCTCTCGGGCCCACAACGAATGAAACCTTGTCATACCTCTTGTCAAGCCAGAAGCAGGCGGTTCCCTGTTCCTTTCCCGAAAGAGCCTGAGATACAGAGAACTGGATTCCGGAATCATAATCCTTACGGGTAATGCTTATCGTCTTTACCTCTGACATGCTTGACTTGAACCGGTCTCCCACGACAGGCTTCACGCCGCCATTTCCCTTCATGTAATAAAGCTGATTGGTCTTCATCATGTCCACAGTCCCATTCGGCAAACCAGAAAGCAATGTATTGGGATTGGATGGGGTAACGCCCGCCTTCCACAACTTGATATTTCCCAAAGCCACGTCCAGGCTTCCTCGTGGAATAGTGAATGTCAATTCATTGACACCCGCAACATCGAAAGTATAAAACCTCGGGGCATCATATCCGAAAACAACCTCATCCAGAAGTCTTTTTCCATCTCCCGAAATAGTCACAATAGAATTGCCAGAGCCATACGAGCCAATAGCAGAAGGCCCCATAATCAGCGTCATCTTGCCATAAGCCCCCTTAAGGTTGAACACAGCCTTTCCCGGTACATTGTCGGCAATCAATCCGCCGGATGGGGACCCCAATGTAAATCCCCCCTTGACATTGTATCCGCTAATGGAAACTGATTGTTCGTTCGACTTATATACATCGCATTTCGACTTGCTTGTCGGAGCGAGTGCATTGACCATTACAGTCTGTGCGTTCACATGCGACAAGCCGATGAGCATCAATGCGACAAAGGAAAATATCTTCTTCATACAAGCAGATTATCAATAGGTTATCAATTATTTACTCCAATATGGCAAATCACTGTCTTCCGCACAGTGAGCCATATTCCGAAAGGTAGTGAATAATCGAGATATCTGCAAGTTCGGCCACTATTGCAACCTACTTGTAGATGATTATGATGTTTTCCTATAAGACGTTATCGCACACAAGGTTGTAACCCGGCAGTTTGACAAATTTATTTTCTATCTTCGCAATGCTCGCTTTTTCTCATTTCCCTTGCATACAGTAAAGGTATAATTTGAGACAAGCATAAAAGTAATCTATGTTATTGGACTTTAAAAATCATGTCATAATTATCCTTCATCCGATAATGAGTTTTACTAACAAATGAAGAATATGGAAAACGGACACCAAATTCATTTTCAGATATTAACATGTCTGAGTTAAGCTTTATTACAAATGTGGTATCATTTTCCCAATGACATGATGGAAACTCAGCAGGAATCATTGGATAATCAGGAAGTTTAAGCATTCCAGAAATGCCCATCATCATGCTTTCTGAAAATATAACCTTAATCATCTTAGTCTTAGTCTTAGATGAAATTTCCTTAAAGGATGGCTGTATGTCTATAATGAACGGTTTTTTACTTAAATATTCCGCCTGAATCGTTTCCCAGCGACTAGGAAGAGACTTGGCAAATTGTATTATTTTCGAAAGACTCTCTGACACACTGTTTTCGTGGCAATTAAGGATAGTTTCATCAATTGCTTTGCCAAACCAAATAAATCCGCGCTCTTCATTTTCGGCGATATATTCATCTATATTATTTTTATCTTCAGCTGTAGCAATAAAATAACGTATAGAGAAGATTTCGTTAATCCACTCTCCGGCGACACTACGAGCACTACTATACCCTAAAGAATACATATCATTTTTTACAACAGAAAATACTGTTTCCATTTCTGACGAAAAATGACGAAACGTTTTTTCTATCAATGGCGATACGAAGAAATGAGATATCTCGTGAACTATAGTATATATTTGATTATTAGATATTGACGGAACGCTATTGTTCTCATACTCAACCCCTATTACAATAGCAAGGTGTTTGTTCCATTGCTTTTGATTGTTTATACCTGGTATTGAATAATTATTATTTCCTGTGCTTAATCCAAGATATAGATCAACGGGGAAAACACGACGTTGATAGTACTGTTCAAGAACCGGAACGTTGATTTTAGATATTGTCTTTGCACTTTCCTCAACTATTTTCTCATAGAATTGAAAATGAGATATAAAAAAGAGATGAAAATTGCTTTTTTTATAAAAATCATCAAGCAATCCTACATATTCACGAAATATATCTTCTGTCCAACACTGTTCATATTCTTCGCTAAATGTTTTTTTAAGGTTCCACGCGTTATCGTAAACAATGTTACCATTAACAATTTTTACCATTAAGGCAGATTTTGCTGCAATACTGTAGGCGAAATTATAATTATCTCTGATATCTTTTATGAATGATATAATTGGATGATCCTTGTTGTTATATACGAAGTCATCCACTTCTGATATGTAATCAAAAAGTTGATAATTAATATATTCCTGAGCTCCAGCTAATCTGAAAACCGTACAAACCAATTCTATCCTTTCATCAATAATGAGTTGAATATTATTATCTAAGCGTAGACTCACCTGATCGTTTCGTTGAGAAAGTGGGTCTGCGTGCGCAAACAAACCAGATAGTACAACAAAAAAGATAAAAGAATATATCTTCCTCATAAACACAATAATTCGTTAATTTAGACGTCATCTTATTTGATTAAAACAGTTGTTTCAACCAAGCTGCAATATCTTCAAGGACAATCGGGCTGATGGTCTGCTCAATGTTGATATATTCAGTCGGCAAGCCCGTTGTACACTCTTGAAACAAGTGATTCTGTCCGGGATAGATTTTCACTTGTGATTTCTTGTTTTTCGGCAAATTGCCTTTGATGGCTTCCACATTTGGCGAAGCTATTACTTGCAAATCCTTTTCTCCGTTCATAACCAAGACCGGGCAGGTGGTTTTGCTTATGTCGGAAGCCGGATCGTAGTCAAGGAAGAACTCGTACCATGGGGACATTGTGCCTATGAGGTATTCCCTTAACTGTTCTTTAGTTAATTGGTATTCCTGACCGGATTGTTTTGCGATGGCTATACCTTGCTGGTACAGGCATTCATCTCCTTGAACGCCTACTCCGGCCATGGTGATTGCGAAGTCTATCAGTTTGTCGGCACCGAGCATGAAGGCTACATTTCCTCCTTCGCTATGCCCAAGAACCCCGATTTCTGAGAATTTCTTTGTGTCACGAAGATATTTTACGGCAAGTGCGGCGTCTTTGGCAACTTCCTTTGTGGTTTCAGCCTGGAATCTTCCTGTTGATTTGCCTACACAACGGTCATCATATCTAAGGGTTGCATATCCGTTCCTTGCAAGGTAATCCGCTATGATAAGGAATGGTTTGTGTTCATATATTTCGCTGTCTCTGTTTTGTGGTCCACTGCCTGTAACCATTACGACAACAGGTACCTTTTTGCCTTGTATGTAACCTACGGGATAGGTGATAGTTCCGGAGAGAGTTGCGTTTGCTTCGTCATTGACAAATTCAATTTCTTCGGTAGTGTATGGATACGGAGGTAGCGGGTTTTGCGGGCGGTAATATACTATTTGTTCGTTTTTTAGGTCCAGGTCTAATTCTAATCCTAATTGTGAGTAAACGCCGCAAATCATATCTCCGTTAAATTTTCCGTTGTATTCTATGCCTAAGTTCGAGATACGGATGCTTATGGAATCGGATGATTCGAATACTATCTGGGCGGGAATACCTTTGACGCTCTGGTCAGGGCTGTCCATTGTGCAGACGGTATTTCCTTCAGCATCCTGAGAGATGTTGAATACTATATGGAGACTGCTTTCTCCGGCAGAGATTATACCGGTCCATGAGCCGGTGAAATTTTGGGCAAATGCGGTAATGGAAAGCAGTAGTGCAAAGAGCACTGATAGGGCTTTATTTTTCATATTATAGCAGATTTGAGGTTTACTTGTTTATGTCAGGTGGTTTCATATACGGTCAAAACGCTTTCCGCAATGTTTACATTTGCAGTTCTTGCTTTTTAGACCTGCTATAATGCCACTCACTACAAATAATACAATCATCACCAATGACAGCCAGTCCATTACGACAGATTTGATATTATACTCCGCAGATGCAAGCAAATAGCCGAAGCCTGCTAAGAAAAAAAGTATTGACAGTATATACAGATGGGTGACATATTTGCCACGCCCGATATGTTCTATGTCTTCACTGCCACACTTGGGGCATAAAGGTTTTGCGCTTTCGGCTGTGGAATTGATAATCGGTTCAATCAGAGAGTATGCTTTTTCATAATCCTTTTCGAACACATAAATCGCGATGCCGGGCATTGGACCGTATGCTCCCGTGCGTGTGTCCGTTGTTTCATCATGACGACTAAAGACAATATCATCGTTTTCGAGAATGCTAGCGACATTGTGCGCTGTAGTAATATTTGTGCACTTACATAATAATTTTTCATTCATGACTACAAAATTTTGAGTGTTATTTCTCTGTGGGGCATATATTTAACAAAAGTACATAAATCAATATTTCGATAAAAATTTTACCTCTTTAAAAGTTAAACATTAGAAGCCGGGTAATCTGTTCTGTCAATAACTGTCGCTTGGCAAGTTGATGAAAGGTCCGAAAAGACTCTGAAAAAATGTCTAAATATTGATAACTATACAATGAAAATCTCGCATAAGCCACTGATTATTAATAATCTAAAGCATTCAACCACTTTGAGTTATGAATTCATCAAACCTACTCATGCAATACCAATCCGAGTGCCTTGAGGCTCTCAAATCAGCAGCAAAGATAAACAAACCTTTTGAAAAAGTGTTTATGGACACGCTTAAACTCTTCTTGGCGATCCCCGGCAAGGGCAATTTCCTTCAGATAGGCAGATACGGCGAATTCTCTGAACAGACCTACACAATGACCGAACTTACTAATCACCTGCACGGTTCAGCCGGCTTCAGAACCGACACCCAGATAGTGACAAAGAAGGCCATGAAGAGCATCATAGCCTCCATCAAGACTTCAAAGGATAAAAAGGACAAGGACGAGGTCTAGCCGACAGGCGGTCAGCCACGGCGGACGTGGCCAGCCCACGGCCTCGGAAAGTGGGAGGTGCCTGCCGGATACAAGTTCTCGCGATAGCGAGGACGCAGGAGACGGTAGGAGGGCCGAACGAAGCAGCGCGGAGTGAGTTCCGCCGTGACTGACTGCCTGTCGGCGTGAAATCGGGTCAGGGAGAAAACCCTGTGTTTAGGATAACTAAAAAGCCCCCGTCTGAAACTGGTGTAAAAAAACCGCGTTATTTGTCACCGTTTTTCTATGTCTTTGAATTTTCATGATTAATGTCAGTTCGATAGCAAAACCCAGTACGTTTGTCCGGAAAATGGTGGGTATTTACGGACAAGTTGTATTTTGGCCTGTTTGTCCGTGGAAAGGCGGACTTTACGGACAGGTTGTCCTTATGTCCGCAGAAAGATCTTAGGGCACATGCTCCGTTTTGTTAAGAGTTGATATATAAAAAGTACGTGTAGATTACCACCGAAATAACGCAAAAAAATCCACTTGACCCCATATCTGACATAAAATACTTCCTTTTTAGACTACAGAAAATCTATGCATAATACACAGGGTTTCCCCCCCCTGACCCGTGAAATCACCATTGATGCATTACATACTTGCATAATTGCAAAAGCCCCAGAATCACCATTGCAGCGCTCTTGAGCCTTTATATCTTAAAATCAAGTGTCAAAGATAGGACATCTCGAAATGTAGTGAATAATCGAGATATCTGCAAGTTCGGCCATTATCGCAGTGTACCCCTGCAAATGATTATGATGTTTTCCTATAAGATTTTATAGCACAAAGAGTAGTAACAGCACCGATACCCATAAGACAGGCCAGGTCAAACCACGTGTCCGGCAGACCGCCGCCCTTAAGGTAGATGGAGCGCATGGCATCCGCATAATACCTGAGCGGATTTGCATAAGTAATCATCTCCGCCCACTTCGGCATTGACTCTATCGGCGTGAAAATACCGCTCATCAGCATGAAGACCATACTGAAAAACCAGATTACGAACATCGCCTGCTGGGTATTGTCGCTGAAATTCGAAATAAGAAGCCCAAACGAAGCCATCACGACAATATGGGCCAATGTAAACAGCGAAATCAGCAGGACGCTCCCCTGGCAGCTGTAGCCGTACGAGAGCCGCGTCAGAAGAAGGCAGGTAAACAGAATCGTATATGCCACAACCACATACGGAATCATCTTACATATAATGAACGTACTCTTGCGCACCGGAGTAACATTGATCTGCTCAATCGTTCCCTTCTCCTTTTCGCCCACGATATTCAACGAAGGCAGAAATCCGCACATCATCGTGATGGAGATCACTATCAATGCCGGAAGCATGAACAATTTATAATCCAGATATGGGTTGAACATGTATGAGACATCGATACTCGGAGCAGAAACCTGAGCCCCGGACGCCCCCAGACCGCCATTGCTGACCAGAAACGACGAAATACAACCTGTCAGGTACTTCGAGCCAATGCTTCCGCGAGTTCCATTGACCGTATTAACCGCAATCCCTACTGGCAAAGGATCCGACAACTGAGTTCCACCGCCCATATACTTCGAAAACCCGGAATTTATCGTAAGAGTCGCGTCAATGTCACCGCTATCCATCATTGACCTTGCCTTCTCCGGAGTCTCGCAAATATCCTGCAAGATAAAATAACCTGAATTCGCGCATTTCTCGACCAGAAGGGAAGACTCGCGGCTACGGTCATTGTCAATGACAGCAAGCTTGATATTCCGCAATTCCATGGAAGCAGCGAATGGGAAGACCAGCACAATCAGAATCGGGAACATCATTACCATACGCGGCATTCCAGGATCCCTCAGAAACTGACGAAATTCTTTTTTCAACAAATATTTAAAAGCCATAGCCAATTCAATATATAACTCAAGTTTCGCAAGCACGAAACTCGCATCAATAACCAACACTATTTCAAACGCGTCTGGAACTTCTTGACACTCACCCACAAAAGGAAAACCATCATCAATGTCAGAACAAGCAGTTCAGGGGCAATCGACATGAATCCAGCACCTTGAATCATGATTTTCTTGGCAATTATAATGTACCATTTGGCAGGTATGATGTCGGACAGAAGCTGCAGGGCAAACGGCATGCTCTCACACGGAAAGATTATTCCTGCAAACATCATGGTCGGCATTGTAAGTCCCATTCCGCAGATCAGCAAGGCTGTCTGCTGGGTGGATGCAATCGTCGAAATCAGCAGACCAAGTCCAAGTGATGTACCCACAAAGATCAATGATGCAAGGGAAAGGATCGCAAAACTTCCATTCATCGGCACCCTCATCACAAATCTGGAAAGCAGCAGGATAGTGATGTAATTGAAAATGGAGATAACCAGGTATGGAATAAGTTTACTGATTATAATCCAGGCCGGACGGACCGGTGACACAAGGACCAGGTCCATAGTACCGAATTCTTTTTCACGTACAATGGAAACGGCCGTCATCATGGAGCATATCAGCATGAGAATCAGGCCCATGACACCAGGAACGAAATTGTATGAGGAGTTCATCGACGGATTATAGACCAGTTTCACAGACGGACTCGGCAGCGAAACCGAATGTCCTTCCAGTAAAACGGACTTCACATAATTGCCGACCATCTGGGCAGTGTTCGGATCTGCGCCGTCACAAATCACACTGACAGACGCACCCTCATCTGAACCCCTTTCCCTGTCATATTCCTGTTCAAATATGATGGCAGCCTTGGATTTTCCTTTCTTCAGACGATCTTCAGCCAGCGCAGGAGTATCCAGGTACCGGCCCAGACTCAGGCTGGTATTGTGTTCAAGCTTCGGGGCAATCTCACGGATAGTCGCATCGCCCGGGTCTCCCACAATATCGACAACGGCATCTCGGACTTCAGTGCTGATGGCGAAACCAAAGAGAAGTATCTGCACGATTGGCATCACAAGCACAATAAGCATTGTCCTCGGATCCCTGAATATATGCAGGAACTCTTTATGGATGAATGATAATATCGATTTCATAATCTATTCTCTTTCAGCGCGTCCGGCAAGAAGTGCAAACACCCCGTCCATATCTTTGGCGCCATATTTTTTCTTCAATGCAACAGGACTGTCAAGGTCTTCAATACGTCCGTCCACCATAATGGAAACTCTATCGCAATACTCTGCCTCGTCCATGTAATGAGTCGTTACGAAAACCGTAATCCCGGACTCGGCCGCTTCATTGATCATATCCCAGAAATTTCTTCGTGTCTTAGGATCCACTCCACCTGTCGGTTCATCAAGAAAGAGTATTTCCGGGTCATGAATCATCGCTATACTGAATGCGAGTTTCTGTTTCCATCCAAGAGGCATTTCCTTCACGTACATATTGGAGACCTGCTCAAGACCAAGACGTTGCAGCATTGACCCTCTCTTTTCCTCTATTTGCCTGTCATTCAAGCCGTATATTCCTCCGAACAATTCGATATTCTCGCAGACTTTCAGGTCGGGATACAAAGTGAACCTCTGGCTCATGTAGCCGATATGTTTCTTGATTTCCTCCTGCCTGGTCCGGATATCGAACCCGGCTACAGTTCCCTCTCCTGATGTCGGAAGACTGAGTCCGCATAGAATCCTCATAGCTGTCGTCTTGCCCGCACCGTTCGCCCCGAGGAATCCGAAAATTTCACCTTTAGCCACATCGAATGAGATGTGGTCCACCGCCGTGAAATCCCCGAATTTCTTCGTAAGGCCGCGGACACTAATGCTCTTGTCAATGTTATCTGTTTTCATATCCGATCAAACTCCAAGTAAAAACCACTAGGTCAATGTCTTATGACAACCGCATAAAGCAATCCTCTATGCCAGGCTCTATCGGGACCACTTTACAGTCTGCAAATCCGGCCTGTCTCAGAACTCCTTCCAAATACGCGGCATCAGGTCCGCCATCACCCACAGATACATGACAGACAGACCCGAAGGAATTACAGTCTTTAACATCCTTTATCGCCCTGATGGCTTTAAGAATACCGAAAATGTCACTGCCGCTTGCCGCATAAAGTTTGTCCGGGAATGTCTCACGAATCTTGTCTGGGGTACCGCTTCCCAAAATATGACCTTCAGAGATCATTGCAATCCTGTCACAACACGCCGCCTCATCCATATAAGGAGTTGATACAAAAATACTTACCCCGCTTTCTCGTATTCTCTTCAGCATTGACCAGAACTCTTTCCGACTGACCGCATCGACGCCGGTAGTCGGCTCGTCGAGGAACAGGACCTTAGGCTTGTGGACCAATGCGCAGCATAGTGCCAGTTTTTGCTTCATACCGCCAGACAGCGCACCTGCCCGCCTTTTCCTGAACGGTTCGAGCTTGGAATATATTTCTTTGATATTGTCATAACTGGATTTCGTATCCATCCCGAAAATGCTCGCATAAAACTGAAGGTTCTCTTCGACACTCAAATCTTGGTAAAGAGAGAAGTGCCCCGGCATGTATCCGATTTCAGAACGTATTCTGACATAGTCCTTTACCACGTCAAGACCACATACACTTGCTGTTCCGCTGTCTGCGAGAGACAATGTCGTAAGGATACGAAAGAGTGTGGTCTTCCCAGCACCGTCAGGCCCGATCAGACCGAAAATCTCACCTTTGTCGATTTTCAGGGAGATATCTTTAATGGCCGCAACCTCTTTGTATGACTTGCAAAGGTTATCGGCAACAATCGTCGCATCCATGTTCTTCGAATTTATTTTCTTACATAAGCATACATACCAAGTCTGAGAGCACCGTCATTAGGTACCGCAACCTTCACGGCATAAACAAGTTCGGCACGTTCATCCCTCGTCTGGATATCCTTAGGAGTAAACTCAGCCTGTGAAGAAATCCATATCACACGACCGGTATATTCCTTTGGACTTGCGCTTCCATCGTCAGGAATGACCTTAAGTTCATCGCCCAGTTTCAGAGTCGCAAGCTGCGATGTAGTAAAGTATGCTCTCACATATGTTTCGGCGAGATTTGCGAGCTTGAACAGAGGTTTGCCCACTGTAACACTCTCTCCTTCATTGGCATATTTGGTCAGGACAGTACCGGCAACAGGCGCACAGATACGGCATTTAGCCAATTGGTCTTTCTTCTCGGCAATCTGTATTTCATAAGTCAATATTTCCGACTGCACCGAACTGTTGTTCCTCTCCCATGTCTGTTTCTGAGCGGCCATCTGACTTTTCTGGATATCGATCTGGCTGCGCAGGTCATCTACCTGCTTCCGGGTTGCAGCATTATTGGCCAGCAACGAACTATAACGTCTGTAATCATTTTCAAGGCTGGCAAGCTGGTCTTTCTGAGGAGTCTGCTGGCGGTCAATGTCTATGAGTCGTGACCTTGCACCATCCCGCCTCTGCTCCAGTTCGCGAATCTGAAGTGCAGTCTGCACCGAATCCACGGCACCCACCATGTAACCGGCATCGAGCACATCCCCCTCTCTGACATTGAGTGAAAGTATCCTTCCACTTGCTTCCGCAGAAACCGTAACCTGTTCAGCATCAATCTGTCCGCAAGCATCGAAGTCAATGTCATTCCGACAGCCTGCCAATATTGACAACGCAGCCGCAGCTGCCAGCATTTCATATCTTACCATAACTTAAGTTAATTTCAATGTTATTGTATTCCAATGTCTTTTTGCATGATCATTCTGTCAATGCCGGACTATTTTCCGAGGGTATTCTTCATGTCATAAACAGCCATCATAAGCTGGACTTCATGCATCGACTCATTTGCCTTTGCCTTATACTCCTCATCCAGCATTGACAAATAATCATTCATCTTTATCGTTCCCTCGCGATACTGGTTTTCTCCGGCCTCGCGGATTCTCTGACGGAGTGCAATTATCTCCGAATCGCGGTCGAGCACATCGCGGGCCTTCACGATAGCATTGTTCTTCTGCTCTGCCTCAATCGAGTTATTGAGCACAAAAGTCTTTCTCGTGAGTTCAATCTTCTGCTCGTCAGCTTTTATCTTACGTTTGTCCATGCTGCGAGTATAGAGAGAACCGATATTCCACTGGAGTTTAATTCCGGCCACGAAATAAGTCGAGAAATCTCCCGAAAGCATATTCATGCCGGGCCGTCCGTAACCGCCTTGAAGACTAAGATTCAGTTTTGGTGAAATGAGGGTATTCAGCTGACGGAGTTGCAATTCATTTTGTCTAAGCTGAGCCGAATATAGAGACATCTCCGGACGAGTCGCGAAATCACGGCCTCCGTCATCCTGGAAATCAACGGCTCCCTGTGGAATTTCAAGTTCGACACCTGCCATATCCCGTCCTGTCATCAGGCTCAGCAATTTCACATAAGACCTGCGATCCGCTTCGAGTGAGGCACGCTGCTGAAAACAACTTAAGATATTGACACTCACCTGGTCTAAATCCGTAGGAAGAGCAACACCTCCATTGATAAGGCTCCTGACTTCTTCAGCGTTTCTCTCAAGATTTTCCCTAAGGAGGTCATTGAGCCTCATCTGCTTGTCAATCAATATTATACTGAGGTAAATATTCTGAACCTTCGACCTGATTGCCCAAAGATTGGTCTCAAGTTGTGTCCTTTTCACCTCTGCTCCCGCCTCTGCCAATCCTCTTTGGCTATGGCTGGTTCCGCCGTCCCAAATCTGCTGAGTGAATTCTGCAGTCAGACCATACTGGTCATGCGGAATGTTGATATCCATCCCTGGTATTTCAATCGGCATCTCCACGACCTCAGACTGCCATGTCGCTTTGCCTGAAATGTTCAGATGTGGAAGCCAGGCAAAAGCCGCAGTTCTAAGGTCAATGTCCTTAGTTGTCTCAATAATTGACATTTCCCGAATCTGAGGATAATTGTCGTAGGCCAATCCGATACACTCGTCGAGAGTAGTCTGCGCACTTGCGACATTACGGGTAAATATTGCAGCCAGCGAAACGCACACAGTTTTCAATATCGGTTTCATAATGTATGTGTTTAGATATAGTTATTCATTTTCTGACAGCGAGATAGTCTCTTACTCGTCTCACGGCATTCTCCCTCTGTTCTTCGAGGAATGCGGACAACTTCTCCGGATCGTTTCCCAATGCCAGACGTATCATCGGCAACAAAGCAAATACCGAATAATCTGCCATAATGATTTCCAGAATCAGGTTCGCCATCGACACTGGTGCTACAAGTCCCTTAGACACAGCCTCTTTCAGTCTTTCATCGTGTCGTGAAAATGCCTGTCCTACCATCACGCTTATACCATCACGATATTTCTTCAGGTACTCCGGATGAGTCTCAGCTATCTCAAGCAGCAGGCGCAGCTCCCCCTGATGTGTTTTCATGAAATCGAAGAGTTTTGCCGTGACCTCACAGACAGTCTCCATCATACCTTTGTCCGGAGACATTGACATTCTCAGTTCTCCATGCATCTGCATTATATATCCGTCCAGAACTTTAATGAATATCTGTTCCTTCGTCCTGAAATAATAGTGAAGCATGGCATGTGTAACACCTGCCTGCCCCGCTATCAATGTCGTTGTCGTACCTTTGAAGCCGTTTTCCTTGAAAAGTCTGTCGGCAGCTTCCAAAATCGCCGCCTCTGTATTTTCCCTCATTTTCATATATCCTGTTCTTAGCAAATCTTCTGGTCACATATCCGAAGATTTAGAATAACTCTTTAATCTTCAATGCCTTACACATGTATTAACACTTAGTCTTTTAAATTAACACATGTGTTTAACAGCATTGTTAACATGCGAATATAATATTTATTCTGTTACATTGACACAAAATTTTCAATTACCTGATTGTTACGCGATTATTCAGCTATGACTTTCCAGCGGACACGCCATATTCCGTCATTGAAATCATGGCTGATAATCTTGAACTCCCCTATCTCAGAGGTGTTGGCCACATGAGCTCCGATGCAGGCGCAATCGTCATAGTCCCCGATACTTACGATACGGAGGGTCTCCGATGCGTCTTCAGGCAACTTGCTGAGATCGACAATGTCAGCGGCCTCTTCCTTCGACACGAAACGTATAGTCACTGGCAGTGCAGCATTGATAATTTCATTGACCTTGGCCTCGATTGCGGCAACCTGCTCGTCCGTAGGACAGGTTTCGAGAATGTAGTCGCATTTGCTTTTCTTTCGCTCGACGTGGGCATTGCGGGAACGCGGGCACCCGAACATGTTGACCATCGTGCGGTTAAGTATATGCTCAGCCGTGTGCGCCGGCTCGTATTCTGCTTTGTTATGTGAATTCAAAATTGGCTCTTCCATGATAAGTGTTATTTTCCCAAAGATAGCACATTTTCCATTCTTCACGAAATGTGCTGAATTTGAGCAGATTATGATTGATGCTCCTTCTGAAAATCATGATACAGAGCAACAGGACCAAGATGCCATAACTTAGTGGATTCCTGTTCTAACCTCAAATATGTATCTGAAGAATACAACAATTTCATGGCATCCACTATAGTTATGCCTTTGTCTTCAGCCAACATGGCAGCCATCCAACTTAATTTGGAGGGAAGAAGCAGATAAACATTTTGCTGTGTAATTTTCATATTCATAGGGTAACCTCATAAGCTCCTTTAAAACTGACATAAAGAAGAGACCTGTCAGTATGAAAAAGATACTGATCAACAAGCCTATATGCTTTAAGCTCAGCAATCAAAGTCTGCTTGTCGATTAAGCCGCCTTCATATAAAGCAAATGCCGCATAAACACGGTCATTGGCCACAGGTCCATAAACTATATCATATTCGTGGTGAAAGTTCTTTTGTGTGCGATTCTTCATTACGAAATCCACCCATTCCTCAGTAGGAGCATCAAACACAAGAGCATTTAAATTTTGAAGCGCATCCTCTGCCAATTCATACTCGCATACATATCCGCGCAGAACTTTCTTCTCGTCCATCTTTCGCTTAACCCAGGCCTCCGCCTGTTCGTATGAGGTCGTGGTATAAAAACCGCTGCCATAGTCAAGAGTTCGATTTGACTCCCTAATCTCAGGAGCCTCAACCTTTTCCAAACTACCATGAAATATCATCCTACTCATTCGACTGTCTCGTTCTAATAAATTCATCTATATCTTCTAAAATCCACCGGCTGTTTTGCGTATGCAGGACATCGAAATGCTCTGCCAAATAATCCAAAACATTGTATCTCGAAAATAATTCCATCGCCGCATAACCACTCAGTCCCTTTTCATTTTTGTATTGTTCAATGCAAAATGAAAGAAAATATGCTACATCTTGATTCTTATCCGCCATAACATTATCAGCCAGAGCTAAAATATTGTTTTTCTTCTGACTCTGCGAATATAATGAGAATTTATCAAAAAGCACATACATGAGTCAATTACAATCTATACAATACACAAGATATCGATTGAATATTATTAGAAAACTTTATTCATCCAGGAAGCGGGAGACAATCCTGATGGACTCATGAAAAGCAGTTGGCTGACCAGGGACAGTGATAAACAGATGTGTCGCAGTCGGAAATACATGATATGAAAGAGGATGTCCAAGGCGCTGAAGCCTTCGGGCAAACTCTGCAGTCTGGTCGAAAAGTATATCATGTCCGGCAGAAATGATGAGCACAGGAGGGAGTTCCGTCAATGTCTCATCAGTGGCCAAACCTACGGATACCAGCGGGTTATGCGAATCACCGGAAGAATATGCCTCATTAAATGCTTCCAGAAGTTCCGCATCATCACCATAGCCTTGAGCATACTCCTTCCATGACGAAGTGACCTCGGTGAAAAGTTTTGTCACCGGATAAATTGGAATTACCTTATGAACGCCTGTCAATGACATTGACGCAGCCAGAGCCAAGTTTCCTCCTGCGCTGTCGCCTCCGATGGAAATTCGCGACGAATCGCATCCCCATTCTTCCGCATACTGTTTCAAATATTCAAATGCATCTATGCAATCATTCAGCGGCATTGGAAACGGATATTTTGGCGCCAGACGATAGTTCAGGGCAGCGACACAGCAGTCCCCTGCTTCAGCCAATGCCGCACAAAAGCGGGCACAGCTGTTTATGCTTCCGAAACACCATCCTCCGCCATGAAGATAAAGCAACAAAGGACGTTTACGTTCAGTGGCATTGACAGGATAAAAGAGGCAGAGATCCGGCGTAACATACTTGGATTCAACAGTTTCCGGCAGCACAGGCGCCTGATTGCGGCTCTGGCGGATTTGTTCCAATGCTGAATAGTCTCCTTTCATGGCGTCGCGTACAGCCAACATCTGGGTGTGCTGCAACCCGGGCCTCATATTTGCCAGAAATGCAGTTTCTTCAGTCTGCATCTGCCGCTGGAGAGCCTTACCTGGATATGTCTGTCCACTGGCATTGAGCGCAAAGAACGAAATGGAGATTGTTGTCAATATGCTAATAATTGTGGTATTCATGGTACATTTATTATTACATTGGACGCCTTCATGGCAATCCCTCCGGCAAAGATAAATTCATTTTCGGTATTTTCTCTGGATTACTAAACCAAGGAATTATTTTTGCAGCAAAATGCAGGTTTCGAAAAACAACACAAAACATAAAAATCTGTTGATATGAAAAAATTATTGTTTTCACTTCTGGCCGGTATGGCCATGGTGTCATGCGCAAATGACACTGTAAGTCTGCAAGTCAAGACCAGACAGGGAACTCTGGAAGGTTTTGACCAGAATGGCGTAAAAACATTTTTGGGAATCCCTTTTGCACAGGCACCTGTAGGAGAGCTCCGCTGGAAAGCACCGCAGGCACCGCAGAAATGGGATGGTGTACGCGAAGCCAAGACTTTCGGCAATGACCCTATGCAGCCAAACATTTTCGGAGACATGTCGTTCAGAGGTCCGAAACGCAGTGAGGATTGCCTTTATCTGAATGTATGGACAACGGCCAAGACCACTAAGGACAAACTTCCTGTCCTCCTCTATTTCAATGGAGGTGGCCTGAGGGCAGGTTCCGGTTCCGAACCACGTTATGATGGAGCCGCCATTTCCAGAGAGGGTGTAATCGGCGTCACGGCCAACTATAGGGAGGGTCTTTTCGGATTCCTATCCCATCCTGAACTTACTGCAGAATCGTCTTATGGCGGAAGCGGAAACTATGGTTTCCTTGATCAGGTTGCAGCTATCGATTGGGTAAAGGACAATATTTCCGCTTTCGGCGGAGACCCTGACAGAATCACTATAGTTGGTGAATCAGCCGGTTCGTTCTCAGTCAGCCTTCTTATGGTTTCACCTCTTTCCAAGGGCAAAATCGCAGGAGCAATGCTTTCTTCGGGAGCCGAGGTTATCCCTTATGCAGCTGTGCCTCAGGCCAATGCAGAGGCAGAGGGCAAGGCGAATCTCGAGAGCAAAGGTTTGATGAGCATCGCTGAGGCAAGAGCTTTCGATGCTGACAAACTTCAGGATCTTCTCCCTCCGACCAAGATGTATAGTGTCGTTCTTGACGGCTACTTCATGACAGAAACTCCTGACGCCATATATGAGAAAGGTGAACAGGCCAGAGTTCCGCTTCTTGCAGGATGGAATTCTCTGGAAGGCTCCCCTCTTCAGGCTCTGGCCGGTCAGGAACCGACTCTTGAAAACTACAAGAAGGCAATGTCCGCAAGATTCGGAGACATGGCCGATGAGATTTTCGAAGCCTATGGTCTTCTTACAGATGCTGACGTAGTCAGCCAGAAAGGCATTGACCTTGCTTCAGATCTTTTCACCGGTTTCCCGACCTGGAAGGTATGTGATTATCATGCAAAGACTTCCGGCCAGCCGGTTTACAGGTATAAATACAATCATCCGCGTCCTGAAGTCTCAGCCAAGATGGGCGACAAGGTAGCGGCTCTTGCCGGTGGCGTCCGCGAAAAGACTGCTGAAGAAAAGGCTGCAGAGAAGAAGCCGGCTCCTGTCATCAATGGTGCGGTCCATTCTGCTGACATTGAATATGCAATGGGCAATCTTTCCACTAATGAATATTATGCGTGGACTGAAGATGACTACAAGATTTCAAAGCTGTTCCTGAGTTTCTACGCGAATTTCTGCAAGACCGGTAATCCTAATGGTGAGGGACTCCCAGCCTGGACTCCTATCAATGATAAACTGGATGCCGCTCCGGTGATGCAGATTGACATTGATTCAAAGGAGGTTGCGGATCCGGCCCGCGAAAATGCCTACAGGACGCTGGAGAAATTTTACCGCAGCCGCATGTAGTCTTTCATTGACTTTTATGCAGTTTTCGCAAAAAGATACTATATTTGCAGCCGCGTCGGAAACGACGCACACAAACCAAAGAGTAAAGAGGTGGGACGCTCTATCGCGCTGGCCATATGGCCGGTGAGGAAAGTCCGGACAGGAAAGGGCACCCTGCTGCGGAAAGCGCAGATGGGAGTAATCTTATGAAACCGTAACAGAAAATAACTGCCGTCCGATACCGGATGGCGAGGGTGAAAACGTGAGGTAAGAGCTCACGACGTCCGTCAGTGATGCCGGGCGGGTACGGTACCAGGGCCTGCAAAACCAAATATACTGACAGATGAGGGCTGCCCGCCCGATGTCAGGGGGTAGGTTGCGCAGATAAATGATAGGGATAATAACAGAAACCGGCTTACGGCCCCACCTGCAGAATTAAGGTGACTGAAACAATGTTTCGGCCACCTTTTTTAGATTCTGATTTGCAGACAATATCCATTTCGCGTCATGGGGAAACCCTGTATTCCGCGGTTGCTTACTCTTGTTGTGTAAGCGTCTACGGATTTACGTCTGTTGTCGGGACGGTGCCACATCTATTTTTGCAATAGTCTGATTCATAGAAAGTTATAAAATTACGTGTGGATTAGTGGTCAAAATATCTTTGGAAATCCACGCTTCAAATAAATGGTGCTTGATTATCAATGTATTACAGAGGTGGCCGTGGCGTCGTCCCGCCTGCCGGAATTCGTCGTGGACGGATGATTGAAAACTCAGAGGGTAACCACGCGAAATGGCCAGGCAGATGTGCCTGAGGCATATTAGTGTGGCCGGACCACCATATGTAAGGCTTTCTCTGACATGTCAAATAGCCCTGGAACATTGTCAATGCCATATAGGCTTGGCCAACTACGGCAATATGTGGCATGGCAGTAAATCATTGGTCAGTCATAGCATCGTCGTTGTCTTGTGGTACAGTACGGCGGAACTCACTCCGCTGCGCTCCGTTCGGCCCTCCTACCGTTTCCTGCGTCCTCGCTCCCGCGAGAACTTGTCTCCGGCAGGCACCTCCCACTTCCCGAGGCCGTGGGTTGGCCACGTCCGCCGTACTGCACCATCTGGCAGACGACAGGCAGATCACGTGAGAGTTAAAAAATAAGTGGTAAAGATTTGTGATGGATTTTCGAAGAAGGAGTGTACTGGACGTACACGACTGATGAGGAAAGAAATATAGACCGAAAAAACTCGCAAAGATTACCAAGTTATTTTTTAAGAATTACTTAATATCCACCAAACAGTAACAATACAGATTAAAGTTGTATATTTGGGGCCGTGAAACGGATTTTTGTCATATTATTGCTTTGTTTGTCGTTCCTGTCGTGCGACAAGCTTGAGTTGTGTGATGCCGTTTCACAGCAGGTCGTTTCTGTAATGGAGACGAGTTATGTCTCTCAGCCTCAGACTAATGATATTTTTGGAGTCAAGAGCAGCAACATCTTCTCAGTCAGGACTGCCCCTCAGTGCCAGAGGACTTTCCGCACATTCAAACATTGCGATTATCTTTTCAGAAACGGAAAGTGTCTAAATACTCGTATCTGCGGGTCGGCCATCGTAGATAGTATTTCCGGACGGGTCGGAAAGTTATCCGCAGACAGATACATCTATTCAATTTGTTTCTTGAGATTGTAAAGTAACAGTCTTATTCCCAAACTGTCATTTCTTGCACTCATTGGCTTACTTCCACGTTGAGAGCAAGTTAGTTATTCATGCTTTTTCAGACAGAAATAAGCAAATTCAAATACTCAAGAAGTAAAAACATGATAAATCTTATATTATTGCTTATCGGTCTCGGACTTGTAGTTCTCGGGGCTGACTGGCTCGTAAACGGAGCCTCTTCTATCGCCAGGAGAGCCGGTATCAGTGAGTTTGTGATAGGACTGACCATTGTCGGATTCGGAACTTCCTGCCCCGAACTCGTAGTGAGTCTTACTGGGGCGATAGAGGGGAATTCAGACATTTCTGTCGGTAATGTCGTCGGGTCAAATATTTTTAATGCGTTGTTTATCTTAGGATTGACTGCACTGGTTCTTCCCGTGGGCATGACAGATAAAAATAGGCGCATAGATATACCGATTACCCTTGTCGTTACCATTTTGCTGGTCGTGCTCGGAATAACCGGTTCCATGTCAGGACCCGTCATTTCGCGATGGGAAGGAGTCGTGATGCTTCTGGTGTTCTCCGTATACCTTTTCTATTGTTTCAAATCAGATTCAAAAGACGAGTTTTCAGAGACGCAACAGGCGACGCTGTCTTTCCCTAAAGCAATTGCATTGACCCTGACCGGTCTGGCAGGCCTCATCTTCGGTGGGGACTTGTTCGTGGACAGCGCGACAGCCCTGGCGCGGCAAATCGGGGTGAGCGACAAATTTATCGCGGTCACGATTCTCGCCGGCGGTACCTCTCTGCCGGAACTTGCTACGAGCCTGACAGCGGCAATCAAGGGGAAGGAGCAGTTGGCGCTTGGCAACATATTGGGTTCCAACGTGTTCAATGCGATGCTGATTCTCGGGTTGTCTTCGATAATCACGCCATTGTCTTTCGCGTCCATGACTGTTGTCGATATTGCAGCCCTGATCCTCAGTTCAGTCTTGCTTCTGATTTGGGCATATACCGGCCGCAGAAACAGGATCTACCGCTGGGAAGGCGCCGTCATGCTTCTATGCTATGTCGCGTATAACGTATTTTTGTTCAGCCGATTGTAAATTCCCGCCATCATTGACGGGGACTGAAACACTTACGTTTCGGTCACCTGTTTTTGTTTAATGCAACTTAATCCCAAGGTCTTCCAAGACACGTCTGGTAAAGAGTTGCCGGCCTTTCCGGTTCAAAAAGAAACTATTGAAATACAAGCTGTCATCCTGCCTGAATATCTCATCCTTGCTGTAATCCAGCAGCACAACATCCCGACCGACATCTTTTAAATAACCGTATATATACCGTTCTTCAAACTGTGGAGTATAATATTTGGCAAGATGCTCTGTAACAGGAGGTATTACATAGACAGGCTTATATCCATGTTCCGCGCAGAAATCAATCAGATCTCTCATGAGCTGAATACGATACTCTCTGCCTTGTCTGTTTTCCTCCGTCAACGCCGCATCGAAATCCGCAATACCGAACTGTTTTTTCCAGCCGCTTATCCAACGCTTTGCATCACGCTCCAATTCATTGACATCCATAGGATTATAATCAAGCTGCGGTCCCTTCCTAGAATCACACGGCTTGTCTCTGCCCATTAAATACCTTATCAATGCCTTTAAAGCCTGCTTCTTGAACATGATAGGATACATTGCATAACGCCGAGCTTTCTCAAACATAAAAGGCTGTATAGGATCCCCTTGCACATCGAATTTGGCATACTTCATGGCATCCATTAATCCGGTTTTCTTATTGAGACCGGTAAATGGCATAATAGTGACCAGCACGTAGCCTCCAGGCTTCAATATCCCATGGAAATGACGCAGGAGATTATAATCCTCAAGCAATGTCTGAGGCTGCTGCGCCCAATTCATTGCCTTTATGTCAATGCCAGTGTAGTCGAAAGCCCACTTGCCTCCGCTACTTCCCAGATTCACCAAGTCAAAGTCCCGCTCATCATGAGCACTAAGCCAAACCTTGTCAGGATATGTTTCATGGTTCAAATCCACAAACATTGACTTGTACCAACTTGTGCGATAAAGCAGGTAACTGCCTGAAAAGAACCGCAATATTCCTTGTGCCAAATTATCTTTACTCATCTGCACTTGTTAAAAATTCTATCCGGTAACGACAAAATAACTTTCATAATCGAATCCACCTTTTCATTGAAAAGGAAAGCACACACAAAAGGCACTCCTACTATGTATAGGACATAGCCATACCACTCAAACATGACAGGCCTCAACAAAACCCAGCAAAGGGGGAAAACAATACTCATATGAAGCATATAAACTGTCATTGTCCTTGATCCATATTTCGAGAATGGGAGTTTACGATTAGGCATCAGCGCAATAACGGAAATTGAAAGAGCAACACACAACGCAAAATTCAGCCACTTGCTTACAAATCCTGTTATAGATAAACCATGGACATGCATAAAGCCTGTTCCGTAACAAAAACCAGGTCTGAAATAACATAATATCAAGTAACTCAATATCGCCATGGTAAAAACTATTCCTGATATCAGTTTACCATTTTGATTCATCAGATAAACCCTGCTCTGATATTTACGCAATACCATACCTATCACAAAGAACGGATAAAAATTCACTACTCTTTGAATATCAGCAATATTATTGTCAGGAAAACGAAAACCGCAAACTATAGCCAAAACTAGCGAGCATAGCAACAACCTCCTTAATCCCATTTTATCCAGAAGAATCGGAGTCAACACATTATATATGAACAAGGACCATATATACCACATTGCCCAACCATCTTTCGTCCATACCACCCCATTGGGATAAGCCCCACATAGTGCTCCCAATGAGATATTAAGTACAGAAAAAAGCAAGAACGGATATAGATAGTGCTTTAAACTATAATCCAACGTCCTCGGCTTAAACCAGAATCCGGAAATCATCATAAACAATGGCATTGTGAATGTCATGATGAAAACCCATAAATATTGCACCCAATACGAACCATCAAGTTGATATACGTTGACGCTATGGGTCATTACCACCAGCATCATCAATACAACTTTCAAGTTATCCCAGAGATAAATTCTTTCTTTCATGACCTAATTGTAGCTTCCGCCGTCCATCACGATAATCTGACCTACAATATTATTGGCGGCACCGCTTGCCAGAAACAGTGCAGTCTCGGCCACTTCTTCAGGCATAGTGAATCGCTTAGTGGAATGATTTGGTGTATAAACATTGTCAGAATCAATGTATTGCTGCAATTCCTCCGTAATATTTGTCGGGACACGACCAGGAGCAATGCCATTGACATTTATATGATATGGAGCCAGTCTTCTGGCATTTCCTCTGGTAATCGAGTTTGCGCCCCATTTCGAAAGCGTATATGGGTCAAAACCTATTCTCTCGCCGGCTTTGGATGTCAGATTTATAATCTTCCCCTCTATCTTATTGTCAATGAAGTAATCACCTTCAATCTGGTTCATAAAGAAAAGACCTTTCTGATTTATATCACAAATGTAATCATACATCTGTTCAGACATAATATCTCCCGAATAGGCTGAAACCCCTGCCGCATTTATAAAAATATCAATGCCGCCCAACAAATCCGCGGCCTCGCAAATTTTCCCCCTCAACCCACTGATTTCTGAGATATCCAGCTGCATCGCTTTCAAATTAGGACTCTTCAATGTTGCCAGAGTCCTGTCCAAGCCCTCCTGTTTACGAGCGCATATAAGAACTGTCGCCCCCTCAGCAAGAAAGGCTTTGGCGATAGCCAATCCTATACCGCTTGTACCTCCGGTAACCATCACTTTCTTTCCCTCAAATCTGGCATTGGGAGCACTGTACGTAACATTCAAATTGACAATCTCCTTGCGCTTGAATATTATGCGTATCGCTTGTTTGATTCTGTCTAACATATTGATTAATACTTTAATAGCGATTTATTGAAAAATAATCTCTTGGAATTGCAATAATCTATATATAACGTCCAAATAACCTTGAGACAATCATATCATTGATTTTCAATCTCATTGACCGACTTATTCCGATTGTATATACACACAACAACGTCGACAGCACACTTACAACTACTGTAATTGTCAACCTCAAAAAACTTGAAGGCATCATTGAAAAAACAAGAGTAGGAACAACTGCCGCTATAGCGGAAACAGCAATCGAGTGCAGATAAACTTTCTTGAAGTAGTCCAGCACATCGAACTTTACCTGCTTGCACAATGCCCTGACCTCAAGCATTGAACAAATAATACGATTAAAAGACTGTATGACAAAGCAACTCCATACAGGCAATCCCAGTTTATAGGCCACATATACCATTGGAATAAATGTTCCGGCTGAATAGACGCCACTGGTAAGATTAAGAGTCTTCACATCACCTGTTGCATGCACACCATTAATTACACTTCGTGAAAAGATTGTATAAAGCGATATGCATATCACGAACCGAAGGAAAAGTACAGCATATTCCGGAACTTCGACCAGCCATAAATTCAGGATATACTCGGCTTCCAGAAATATCGGCAACGCCAGAAGGAACATTAGATAATACGAATACTTCCCCGACTCATAAATCAGCTCGAAGAACCTGTCCATATCACCCCTCGCATAACTCTTCACTATCTGAGGGTTGACTGATGTCGTGAAGTTACTGGCCAGTTGGTTGACAGCACCCTCGACTTGATATGCGACAGCCCTGGCGGCATTGACAGCGACTCCGAAGAACATATTAATCAAAATATTGATACCCTGGCTGTTGCCAGTCGCACAGAACTGCCCGACCATATCCCATAGCGAATAGGACAGCATTCCTTTGTATATGTCCTTGTCCTTACATAGCTTGAGATGAGTTTCCTCAAACCTCTTGTAACAATATACTCTGTAGAAAATCTGCAAGGCTATACTCCAGAACGCTATAATAATTGCGTAGGCTATCAGTTTATCACTAAATGGAGCATACAGCAAAAGCACTATCAATGCCAGTTTGACAATCGCCTCGCTAAGTCCCACATATGCGTATATATCCATCTTCTCATGGGCAATGATTGTCGCCCCATAAGGCACCTGAGTTAGAGAGAACATACAGGAAAGGATGGACAATTGATAGACCACATTGGCCGCAAACTCCCTTCCGTGAGGGATACTCATCTTATTGTTGACGAACCATAATCCAATGGTCTCCATCATGATAAAAAGTGCAATGGCCACGAGGACATGCATCGCGAAAGAGGCATTGAAAGTCTTGTTCAGCCTCTCCTTATCTCCCTTTCCCAATTCAAAAGTCAGAAAACGACTCGTTCCAACAGCCAATGTTCCATTGATGATAGTGAACATGGCAACAATACTTCCTATCGCACCATAAAGGCCGTAATCATCCACGCCCAATGCCTGCAATATGACTCTTGAAGAGAAGAGCCCTATTACCATCATCAGGAAAGAACGGAGATAGAGGAATATCGTGTTCTTTGCAATTCGTTTATTGTCTGATTCCATTACCATCATTCAAGGCCTCCAATATACATTTTCGGCTATCACCTGGGCAGGATTTCCAGAGGCGATGCAATGCGCAGGTATATTGGTCGTCACAACACTATTGGAAGAGATAATCGAACCCTCACCTATGGTCACGCCCTTGGTAATGCTCACATTCGAGCAAATCCAGACATTGTCACCTATGATGACCGGCGCCTTATCCTTATAGCCCTTGATAATGACATAATGTCCGCCATTATTATCTCTAATCCAGACATCCCGACCGATATGGACATCATTTCCGATGACTATCTTCTCCGCACATACTATTTTCAAACCGATATTTGTAGAGCAGCGTCCAATCAACAGCTGCGCACCCTTAAACACCTGGATATCACTATCATACTTAAAATAGGAGTGTCCCTTGCCGAAGGTCAATGTTGCTCCGTCCTCCACCAGAAGACGGAACTCCCCTTTGCTGCCGCGAGTCCGCTTCTGATTGAGACTTACCAATCCGCCAATCTCGACATCCGCAGTTTTGGCAATAGCCATAGCGCAATGAGAAAGGACATTGACATACCTTCCTTCAGGCAGATTTGAATGGATAGCCTTATGACAATAATTCCAGTAGAAGATACGGAAAAGCTGCATCGGATTCTTCATGTTTCTCCTGACGATTCCCAGTATTGTCCGGATCTTGCGTTTGAGTGTTATAGTTTCTTCTGACACATATGGGAAAAACTTGGCTGCACACTTGTCAAAAGGCATTTCATCCAAAGCCTTGAAGAATTCATTTCTGTCAATGCCGGCAGGATAAGGCAGTTTCCCGCCCATAATGGCAGTCCTGTTGCCGGGCACTATATCGTCAAGACTGAACTCCTTTATCACGAGCTTATCTCTAATAATATCGAAGTATTTCTCCCCTTTTTCCGAATTAATCATGACAAGCGAAGTTCCAAGATTCTGTTCAAGAGACGGATCAACACTGCCGATTCCCCAAAAATCACCGAGAGTAATGTCACTTATGCGCGGGATTCCCTTGAACTTGCATTCATAACATGACGGACGTTCAAATACATTCGCATGATATCCTCTCCTGTAATCATCTTCATGGCCCTCACCATAATAAACCTGACCGTTCTCAAAAGTAATCTTCCGCGCCAGGCTATGCCATCCGTGGTCCTTGTTCTTATCCTTGATAGCCACTATCTTGGAACCGTAACGCGCCTCCAGGGATTCCTTATATTTTTCGAATACTTTAGGTGAATTTGTGGCCCTGCAAAGAAAATCCACAATTATAAGATTATCGTAGTCTTTACGGAGGAAACCGCGCAAGGCTGCCATCTGGCAAGGAGATCCGCACGCCAATACTTTCTCTCCGGACTCCAGCAAAGACTTTATGCGTTTGTATAATCCCTCCGCATTGCTTTGTACATATTTGGAACTACGGAGCCGCTTAAGGTCCTTCTTGTCATCAGATATGAAATTTAGAACCTTGAACTCATCTGTGTATATAGCGCCGCTCACATATCCTTTCTGCTTATACATGGCTTGAGCCAGAAGTGAGAATACTCCTCCGGACGTACTGTCAAATCTTATGACAATGTCCTTGTTGTATCCGCCGAACACCTTAGGTGCTGATTTATTGCGATACTTCAGCGCATCAATGTTCAAGACAGGGCATATCTTTTCGCACAGATGGCAATCTGTACATTTGTTCCTGTCGACCTCAGGATACCAGAAACCTTCATGGTCCGAATGAAATGATATGGCATCGGCATGACATATATCACCACATGCCTGACATCCGCAACAATCTGTTTTATTCTCAATCTCTATCATTTCAGTAATCCCCTTTGAATTTTTCCGTTCTGAGTCTTAGGTATAATATCAATCCATTCATAAAAAACCGGAAGTTTGTAGGCCTCGAGTTTTCCTGACAGTTGATCGTTTATATCAGCGAAAGTCATATTACTGTCTTTCTCCTTGACTATAAAGGCCTTGACGACCTCTCCAAGCACCTCATTGTCATCTGGGACACCAATGCAGGCACAATCTTCGACTCCAGGAATCTTTAACAACTGCTCCTCCACTTCGATAGGACTGACTTTCTTTCCTCCGACATTGATCAATTCCTTCTTTCTGCTTATCAGATAAACATATCCGTCTTCGGTCTTATACCCCCAGTCGCCAGTTCTGAAATAATCTCCAAAGAATGAATCCCCGACAGGAAGGTCAAGGTATCCATGGGTCACATGCTCTCCCTTTATGCAGATTTCACCCTCATTGCCCGCTTCGCACTCAGCGCCGTTTTCATCTAAAATCTTGATTTCCGTATGCGGCGATGCCTTACCTACCGAACCCATATGTATAGCATCCTGATGGAACTCCATGAAAGTGGAGCGTGAGGCTTCTGTCAATCCGTAGTGCATACATACCCTTGTATCAGGAAAGATACCGGCAAGTTCATCCTTCTCTTCCTTTGAGAAAAACGCACTGCCCATCTCTATGTATCTGAGTTGATTCCTAAAATCACCCAATTTGTTGCCTGTCAATTTTTTAAGATATCGCCAGCTGGCCGGGACCATCGTAAAACCAGTCACATTTTCTTCCTCGATTGTCCGGAATAATTTCTTGACATTGGCAAAACTGCCGAGAAGAATCAATGTCGCTCCCTGAGAAAGACAGCATCTCATACGGCCAAGCCCGAAAGAATGACTCACCGGCAAGGCAAGAAGTTCAATGTCATTTCTGGTATTACCAATGAAATCATTAATGTTTCTTGCAGCGGCAGCTTCATTGTCATAGGTCAACGGCACTCCTTTCGGCTTACCTGTTGTTCCTGTAGTAAAAAGAATATCAGCGATTTGACTTCCTTCAGGAAAAGACGGTACCGCGAATTCAGATGTAAGTTCTTCGAATTCTTTCAGACCTGTTTGACGGATACTGTTTTCAATGCCGTCAAACCCTACCAAAAGGAGGGCCGAAGTCTGGTTTACGATAAAATCCAATCGGTCAGGATTAGTAGCGGGGTCAACAGGTACAACTTTAAGACCGGCAAGATGCGCACCGAAGTAAGTATAGACGAACTCTATCTGTTTTCCGGCAGCAAGAACAATCGTGTCACCGGCTTTCAGCATAGACCGGTTCACGAAATAATCTCGCGCTCCCAGAATACGTTGACACAATTGGAGATATGTTGCAGATTTCTTACCGCTCTTTACAGCAGGTTTATCCGGCAGTAATGAGGCCCAATGCCATATTTTTTGTTCTATACTTTCCAGCATCATAGAGTTATGACTTCAAATCTTTTATAAGACTGATGATATCTGAAACATCTTCCAGATCCATAATCATATCCGGAGTTATCTTTACTTCAAATTCCTTTTCCAATTGGGCTATAATCTGCACATTACGAAGAGAATCCCACTCGTCCAGTTCTCCGATTTCTGTCTCCAGCGTCACATCACCTACCGGAACATTCAGCACTCGGGCAATCAATTCAATAATCTTATTTTCCATGACATCTCTATTTATATCGTAGTTTTTCAATTAACAATTATGGCTAATTTACAACTAAAATCCGACAATTTCACCCGCACAACATCACTTTGTCACATTTTCAATGATTTGACGCATAATGAAGGCGGAATCCTGGTATAATTCTTATCTTACGGAAATTGTGGTTAAATCTGCCATAACTGTGCTGAACACTTTACCCGGCCCGCAATCAGTGGACAGAGTATAATCATGTTTCGAAAAACAGGTTAATATAATCTCGCTGTTTGATGAGCCATGTTTTGTCCCGTAAAAACGTTTTAAACGGAACAAACTGCAGATATAAGTCCAGTTTGTTCCGTTAAATCGATTTATATGGAACGAATAAATCTCCCCTACTAAAGAACTTAGTTCCACGGTCCAAGAAACTTTAATTCCAGAAATCACCATCAAAACGCACCAGGTATCAACGTCAGAAATAATCACTTCTTCGCAGTCATAGGGAATATTGTATTCACTTCGGCAGATGTCAAGTTCAGCACACGCCTTATCTGCTCATTCGACGAACGAAACTCAAAACGAAGCCGTCTGGCTAGGTCATACTTCTGAGACTTGCCCAAATCCCGTAACGAATTCACGTTATAGTCAATCTTCAGTAACTTTACTAACTGAGAAACAAGCTCCGTATCAGTAAGATACTCCCCGTCATTGAGTTCCAGTGCAAGTTCACCATACGTCTCGACATTTTTGCTCACCATAAAAAAGTAATGATGAGCATCACGGAACAGAGACATGCCAAGTTCCAGATTGCAATACGAGGATGGGAGTATATATCCGTCATTGACTTGATATGTATCAGGAAATATTGTTGCACGGCCTCTGAACATACGACGCATTTCATTGACATTCAGATTAGTATTGACTCCACCAAAATCAGCACCATTAAAATAATACTTTCCTGTTCCCCACGGGTAGGTAAAGGGCGTGTAATTTCTATCCGTCACAAAGCCATTGCGATTGACATAAACGATTGTATTGCGCAGCGACTGAAGAGAGTCAATTTCTTTGTATCGAGCCGCGAAAGACGAAGGTATCTCTTTACATGTCAATGACTTTGCACATCTTTTAAGTCGCTTGCCCAGAAACGCAAAGAACCTCTTGGCAAACGATTCTTCGCCTGATACGACGATATGCAAGTGATTGCTCATAACCTCAAAAGCAAGAATTTCTATCCCGTATGTAGCCACTGCCGACTGACAAATCAGGTTCATCATAAAGACATAGTCTTCTTTGACTCCAAACAAAACGGGCGTCTCAACTCCAGGGGTATAGATATGCCAATAAGGACCGCCCTGAAGAAACCGCGATTCGCAATATGCTTCCAAATCTCTATAATTTCTCATATGTTAAAATTTATGTTATCCATCATTATCATAAGTTTACGCCAGAACTATACCTTTTGTCCCGAGTAAATCGTTTTATCAGCACAAAACGTCGTCGAATGATGCGTTTGTCCCGAGAAAACGTTTTAAGCGGTACATTTTCACACCCTGAAAACCACTCACTCAGGCTAACATAGAGTAATAACCCGATCTAACCGCCATACACAGGAATTCGTCTGTTTCTTGACACAGTCCCCCAACCAAGAACCACATCCAAAAACAAAAAAAACGAGTCGGGACAAAACATTCCTGACTCGTTACTCAAATTCCTTGCTGAAAGCAAATATAGCAAATATCAATGATATTTCACACTACCCCTCTAACATCTTCTCTATCTTAGGTATCAATGTCACATCGGCAGGCAGCCAGTCCACTGAACCCAACTGCATAGATGTCAGCCATTTGGCGGCCTCATGTTCCAGCAAATGAGGACTTCCGCCTGCAATCGTGCAGGCAAAACACTTCATGGAAAGATGGAAAGCAGGATAATCATACTCGATAGTTTCGATAAGATCACCAACATTGATATCCACCTCAAGTTCCTCACGAATCTCACGGCGAAGCGCATCCTCGTGGCTCTCCCTCATGGCATCCGGAAAGTGTCTTTCGGACGGTCTGAGGGAGGCTAGCAGTGCGGCGTCATGTCCTTCAAGTTCGACAGCATGCTTCCGGAAATGGGCCTAAGGCTCATGGCCGAGCGTACGTCCATCGACGATGTAAGAATGAGGCGAGCAAAGCCGCCAACAGAACTGATCGGACAAAATAGTTTTATTTTTCACTAAAATCATCAAATCAGTTTTTTTCTATAACCCGCCTGACATAAGCAAGAATATTATTACTTTTGCCGTCTAAACAGCAATAACACATGTTCACACTATATACATTGACATCCAGCCTGCATAGCGAGGCGGCATGTAATCCGACAGAGGAAAAATTCATAAGAGAGATCGAAGAGGTGCTTGGAGAAGATTTCGACTTCAGGGGCGAGGATTTCTCGGGATATGGGGAAACATTGAACAACCTCATATATGTCAGGACAGGAGGAACTGAGGGGATATTCAAGAGCGGATTCTTTAGAGATGGACAGCTGCAAGTACCTGACCATAAGCCGGTAAGACTGCTTACCAGCGGAAAAAGCAATTCATTGGCAGCTTCAATGGAAATATTGTCATACCTGAACCGCAACGGATATCCTGGAGAAATCATACATGGAAGCACAGAGGAAATCGTCAGAAAGTTAAAGGCCGGATATTCTAAGAGTGACAAGAGTCATGTACGTAAATATAACATGGGACGGATACTGGAGGGAATGAATGTCGGCGTTGTCGGAAAACCTTCGGACTGGCTGATATCCAGCGATGTAAACTATGATGCAGCAAAAGAAAAACTGGGTGTCGAAATCATTGACATTGACATAAACGAGCTTGTCCTGTCGGCGGAAAATCCCGACAGGAAATATCTCGAAGGCCTGAATATCAATGCATTGAACAAGCCTAAATTCGGACACGATATTACGGAGACGGATTTCGGAAAGGCCCTGGACATTTACTGCGCGCTAAAGTCAATGACAGAGAAATATGACCTGGATGGCGTGTCGCTCAGATGCTTTGACCTACTCACCGCTCTTGGCAGCACAGGCTGTATGGCATTGGCAATACTTAACAGTCAGGGAATTGTGGCGACATGCGAAGGCGATATTCCGGCGCTGTTGTCCATGTGCGTTGCGATGAAAAAATACGGCACACCTGGATTCCAGGCGAACCTCTCACGCATCGACGGAGACAAATTGCTGTTCGCCCATTGCACGGTACCACTCAACATCGTAAGCAGTTACTGCTATGACACTCATTTCGAATCCGGAATAGGAGTCGCCGTGCATGGCATCATACCTGCAGGTCCGGCAAAGATATTGAAGATCTCGCCAGACTGCACCGAAATGTTTTTGGAAGAGGTCAATATCATTGAAAATCAATACAATGACAATCTTTGCCGAACGCAAATAATCGTGGCGGCTCCGGGACTTGCAGACTACTTCCTGCGCTCGTCCATCGGGAACCACCACATTATCATTCCTGAAAGATAAAATACTCCAGTTCTAAAAGTCAAGAACGGCCGTAACCGGATAATGGTCAGATATATATGGTATGCCGTCGAAACTCTCCGTGACTGTCCGGAAACTTGGGCACTTGGAGAAGCCGGAGTAATAGATGTAGTCGATGGTCAGGCCTGCTGTTGTCGTGAGATCCACGAACTGGTCCCCTATCGCAGCGTGCTTCAGAGGCTTGCCGAAAGCATTGAAAGAAGGGATGCTGTCGGTCACATCCGCTGTGGCACGGGCGCTCGACATGATCCGGTCAAGGTCATCCAGAACGGCATCTGCCGGAAGAACATTGAAATCACCTGTCAATACCATCGGATATTTCTTAGGATTGATACTGTCAATGCGCTCAACAATCAGTTTCAGGCCATTCTTCTCAGCGACACGGCCCTGATGGTCAAGATGAGTATTGACATAATAGAATTCCCTGCCGGACTTGCGCATTTCAAGCAGCGCCCAGGTTGCGGTACGGCGACATGCTGCATCCCATCCGAAAGAAGGCACTTCGGGAGTTTCAGAAAGCCAGAACGTACCCCAATCCTTGAGCTCGACCGTCTTGGTATTATAGAAAATCATCATCATTTCGCCCTCTGATTTTCCGTCATCACGTCCGACACCAACACCCTTATAATCAGGACATTGTTCCTTTATGAACTCTGCCTGGAAATCAAACGCCTCCTGCAGGCCCATGATATCGGGACGGATTTCATTGACCATCGCAGCGGAAGCTTCCCTGCGGAACACCCAGGAATTCTCCCCGTCATCAGCCACGCCCATCCTAATATTGAACGAGACGACTTTGAGTTCATTCGATGCCGGCCTGCATTGTGTCAATGTCAGTAGAACCGACAGCACAATGAATAGTTTCAATGTTATTTTTTTCATCTGTACAATTTTTTCAATTCACAAATATACAAATCTTAACTCATTATCCCACAGCCGGCAGCCGGTGTTTTTGTACTTGGAAAATATATCTTATCTTTGCTTTTGTCGGGCGGTTCGACAAACTTCACAGCCATTGATCCAAGAAATGCCTCAGCAGTTGACATCCGCTTCGATGCAAACAGAACATATAATTTTAATTTTACAATTGGAGAGAGCATAAACAACAATGGTCTGTCGACTGAAAGTTTCAACAAGTCGACATCACCATGGTAGCAAACAAAACAAACAAGTGTTATGAGAAAATTTTTATTGCCGGTCTTGCTGAGTTTTACACTGACCTTCTGCTTCGAAGCATGTAAGCCTGAGAAAATACCGGAAAAACCAGGACAAGAGACCCCAACCCCTGAACCTGAGCCGGAACCAGAACCAGAACCAGAACCTAAGCCAGAACCGGAACCGGAACCAGAACCGGAACCAGAGCCTGAACCGCAGACGAGGGATTACATCGAACGTCCGACAACGGTTATCGCCAATGCCGACTACAAATATGTGGACCACAGGGGAACGACTTACAAGTCCAGAAAGAATGTCCGCAACTATGAGGCATGTTATGACATCCGCAGACACAATCCTATGTGGGTAGCATATCCTTGCCACGAGATTTACTGGGAAGGCGGCTATACCCGACCTGCAAAGGACCCGTGGAGACCTGATCCGTCATTCAATGAAAGCGAACAGTCCATAATATATGCGTCTGACTGGAACAACTGGCCATGGACATCGACGGGAGGGACACCTACAGACAAGTACATGTACTGGTCACCTATGCCATCCGGAAAGACTGTCACCAAAGGTCATCTGATGCGCTCGGCAGAGAGGGGATGCGGAAACAAGAACAACCCTATAGACCTCAATATCCAGACGTTCTATCCGACCAACATCGCACCGGAAAGATATCTGAACGAGACCTCCTCAGATTCACACTGGGAAATGATCGAGCAGATTCTTCCAAACAGCTGGAGATGCAGCGACACTCTCTATGTAGTCGTCGGATGCTACTACGGGGACAATTCATGGATTCTCCAAGATGCGTGCGACTGGGGCAAAACTTCGTCAGTATCAAAGGATTGCCTCATGCCTACAGCCAGATACAAACTCGTGCTCAGAACCAAGAACGGCAATACCGGAAAGCCGATCTGGGAATGTTCAGCAGACGAAGTAATGGCGATCGGATTCTGGTTCCCTCAGAGTTTCACAGGAGAAAAGCTGTCCTCACTTCCGCCGCTTGCCGATTACATCTACTCCGTATCAGAAATTGAGAAAAAGATTGGCGGCGAGTTCAGTTTCTTCCCTCTCGCACCTGCAGAAGCGAAGAAAAAGTATAATATCAATGATTGGCCAGGTCTCTCCTCTATCGCCGGCACGCCTTCCGGCAAGGGAATGACCACAGAGGAATTCACCTCGAACAGCAATGTCTCATGGTAAGTCCAAAGGTCCGGAAACAGCGATGTGTTCCGGACCTTTTTGAATCCCGTCAGAACAAAGGACTGAAATTTCAGTTTGCCAAGAAAAAATATAATATTAAATTTGTACGATTAGATACATCGTACAGACGAACAATCACTAATTTATAATATGAGCAATTTGAACAAAATTATTAAGGCAGTCTGCCTCGGAGCAGGACTGCTGGTCGCTACTGTCAATGGCTATTCATGGGGCCAGAAAGGTCATGATGTAACATGTGCCCTCGCAGAAAGACACCTCACGAAGAAAGCCGACAAGAAGATCACAGAACTTCTGGACGGAAAATCCATCGTATATTGGGCAAACTGGATGGACAATGCAAGCCATACACCTGAGTACAAATACACCAGCACATGGCACTACAAGAACATTGACGCAGGCCTTACTTTCGAAGAGGCTCCCCTCAACGAGAAAGGAGACGTGGTACGTGCCATCAATGAGCAGATTACGGCTCTCAAGAGCGGAAAACTCAGCAGAGACGAGCAGGTACTCTCCCTCAAGTTCCTTGTCCACCTTATGGGCGACCTCCACTGCCCTATGCACATGGGACACAAGTCTGACCGCGGCGGCAACAGCTGGCAGGTACAGTATTTCAGAAACGGAACAAACCTCCATTCCGTCTGGGATTCAGCCCTCATAGAGAATGCCCACAAGTGGACTTACTCAGAATGGGTGGACCAGATCGACATCTACAATAAGGAAGGAAACAAGAAGATTGCAGAAGGCAACCCTGAATCATGGGCCAAAGAGACCTTCGAGATTTGCAAGAAAATCTATGACGCTACCCCTGTCGGTTCCAAACTCAGCTACGACTACGCAAGCGACTGGGCTGAAACAGTCGAGACCCAGCTTCTCCGCGCAGGTATCCGCCTCGCCGCAGTGCTCAACGACATCTTCAAATAGACCTTGCCAGACAGACGATAAAAACGCCATCGGAAATCCCGGTGGCGTTTATCGTATATAAGCTATTCTCAAAATAATCAGTTCGTTATCTTGCTCATTCTCTCCCAGATGCATTGAGGGACAAGGCTCCACAAGAATGTCAGTATCCTGAATTTCCAGTCAATGACAACGACTCGGCGCCGATGCAGAATGGCATTGACAGCAGCCTCACCTACCGGCACCTTGTCCATAATCATCGGATATTTCTTGTTACTGTCGAGGATGTCAGTGCGGACAAATCCAGGGCGGATATCGGTAAAGTCAATGTTTACCTGGCGCATCCGCGCAAGCTGGGCCAATGCGTCAATGTAAGTCGTCTGCATGCGTTTTGTCGCGGAATAGGCAGGAGCAGTCCCCATTCCTTTAGTTCCGGCAATGGAGGTAACCGCCGCTATCTGACCACGTTCCCCCGGACGAAGATTATTTGCAAACCAGTTGAAGGCATAGTCCATCATTCTGACAAAATCGGTTACATTCAGTTCGGCCGTGCGGATTTCAATCACCGGGTCCAAAGCCTTGTTCTGATTTCCACGACCGGAGACATTGACAAAAAGGTCCATTCCCCCAAGCTTGGAAATCAATGAGTCAAGCAATTCCACAGACTTCTCTTCAGTGATATCAATGGCCTGGATTTCGACCCCGCAACCTGAAAATTCGGCGGCCAGAGACCGGAGGAGTTCCTCCCGTCTGGCGACAATACCTACTTTCCAACCATTACGGATAAGCCCTGAAGCTATTTCCCGGCCAATGCCAGAAGAGGCACCTATGACAACAGCTTTTTTCATTGACCTATCTATTCTCGATTTTATGCACGATATTGATTACAATACTGCCCAATATGCCGGCGCTGAGCGAGCCGAGCAAAACGGCAACCTTACCCATATCTCTGAGTCTTGCAGTAACTTCAGGCAACTGGTCGCCGAATGACAATGTATCTACGAAAATTGACATTGTGAAGCCTATACCACCGAGGCAGGCAACAGCGATAAGCATCTTCCATGAAGCCTTGGCCGGCATCTCGCCCGCATGGAACTTGATTGCAAGGAAACTTGCAAGTGAGATTCCGAGAGGCTTTCCGATAAGCAGACCGAAGAAAATACCCATACCTACGCTACCTAATGCAGGATCGAAATGGAATACATTAAAATAAGAAATATCAGGAATCTCCACACCGGCATTGGCAAGAGCGAAGATTGGCATAATCAGGAAGTTTACCCATGGCTCAAGAATGTGCTCCAGGTGATAGCTCATACCCATTGTGCCCTTCGAAATGACAGAAAGTCTTCTCAGGCAATGCCTCTGCGGACCATTAGGGAACACGTCCGACTCAGAGGAAAGCGCATCATACTCATCGATACGACGGATGTACTGACGCTCCTTTCTATTGAAGTAAGCACGCGGATAACGTGGCGCCATAGGAACAAGAAAAGCCATTACCACACCTGACATGGTAGAGTGGATGCCTGCATAGTAGAACAAACTCCAGACGATAACCGCACAAAACATATAGAAGGCTCCGCGTTTCTCTCCCAACTTATTCATTCTCACCGCGAAAATGATGACCAGTACGGCAATTCCCAAAAGGACGAAGTTGATTTTTCCGCCATAGAACAGGGCAACGACGAGAATCGCAATCAAATCATCCGCAATCGCGAGGGCCGTAAGGAACACTTTCAATGATACCGGAACCCTATCACCCAGGATCGACAAGATGCCGACTGCAAAAGCGATATCAGTGGCGGTCGGAATACCCCAACCGGTAGCGGCAGCCGTACCATGGTTAATGGTGAAGAAAATCAATGCAGGTGCAACGACTCCTCCGAATGCGGCTATTACCGGGAGCATTGCCTTCTTTACAGATGACAACTCTCCTACTTTCATCTCTCTGCGGATTTCCAGCCCCACGGTGAAAAAGAATACTGTCATCAATATATCATTGATAAAAGACTCTACTGTCATACCACGGGGGAAGAATATTCCGTTCCCGTCAGGAGACTGGCAGAACAGGGAAATATTGGTTTCCAGAAGGTTATGGTAGAAATCCTTTGTTGCAGGAAGATTTGCAAGCAACATTGCAACGATTACGCAGGTCAAAAGAACGACTCCCTGCGCCCACGGCTGCTTGGCAAAAACTTTACGGCGATGGTCGAAATTACGCACACCTTTTGTCCAAGTATAAATAGGTATAAGTCCCATATAAATTATAATTTTTTGTTAAGTAACGCTTCCAATTCACCTCTTACATTGACAATGTTGTCAAAGCGTATCGCATTGATTCCAAGCCGCTTTGCCATATCTACATTATCTTTGTTGTCATCTATAAAGACACATTCTTCAGGTCTCAGAGAATATCTTCCGAGCAGGATTTCATAAATCCTCCTGTCCGGTTTGACTATCTTCTCGATACCGGAGACGACTATTCCATCGAACAGGCTGAAGAACGGATAATTATTAAAGGCATAGCCTATTTTCTCTGCCGACCAGTTGGTCAGGCCGTAAATGCCGTAAGCCCTCGATTTCAATTCCCGGAGAAGGTCAATGCTATCAGGCAATTCGCATTTGAGCATCTTCTCCCAGCCTTCGTCATACATCTGGATAGCCTCAGCATATTCAGGAAATTTCGCCTGAAGCTCCTTCACGCCTTCAGCAAATGGCCGCCCGGCATCAAGCTGCGAGTTCCATTCTCCATTACAGATGTCTGCCAGGAAATGCTCCATTTCCTTGTCGTTATGGAAATATGATTTATACAGATAACGTGGATTCCAGTCGAGAAGAACTCCTCCGAAATCGAATATTATATTTTTAATCATTCCTAAGTCAGTCTATTACATATAGATAATAATCTACCGGTCTAGATAAAGCGTTTCTGCTCCTCGGAATATTCAAAACCGGCTTCTGCAAGCTTCTTTTCGAGTTCTGCACGGTCTTCGTGATAATAATCACAAATCTGGTCGAGGTTGTCGAATTCCTCGTCCCTGAGGAGAAAATTGATTGCCGAAGCAAGCATCGGCATGTCGTTCTGCGGCAAATGTTCCATAATAATACAAATTTAGTTTCTCATGTCGCTGGACTTGAGTTTCCGAAGTGCAAATTTAGAAATATAATGCAATTAGTTGCTTCTGAAATGAATAATTTTTAGACTTCCGGACTTCCCTGAAAGGTATAATAAAGGCTTAGCCTCAAGTGCAGAGACTAAGCCGTCCTCTAATAAAAACTGATATAAATAGGGCCTCACGGCTTTTTTTCGTTATTGTAAAGTTAATAAATCAAATTCAATCTGCAAAATAATTCGTTCATATTTGGTTCATTTCTATACAAACGAGACTTTTTGCACATCCAACAGCAATATTTTTACGAAAAATAGCCGCTTGATAATACTTTTAGAATACTACTCTATAACCTTGACCTCATACAGGCGGCACCAGTTCTTTCCTGTAAGATATATTTTGCCATCGGCAGGGTTATAGGCAATGCCGTTCAGGACATCTGTATCAGGGGTCCTGAGTTCGTCAGGGAGCAGACCGGAGCAATCAATGACGCCGGTGACTGCACCATCTGAAGGGTCGATGACAACTATCATATCTGTCAGATACACATTGGCCCAAACCTTTCCGTCAATGTATTCCAACTCATTCAGCCCGGCCAGTGCTCTTCCGTTAAGTCTCACGGTGACAGTCCTTTGAGTCTGGAATTTGTCATTCAGAAAGAAGAGTTTGGAAGAACCGTCGCTGGCGATAAGTTCTTTTCCGTCAGTAGTGATTCCCCACCCCTCACGCGGATAAGCATAGGACGCCTTGTACTCTAATGTCTCAGCATCATAGACGAATGCCACATTGTTCATCCAGGTAAGCATATAGATGTTTCCGTCTTTCTCCACGGAACCTTCCAGGAAATACTTTCTGTCGAAATCGAGTCTGAAAGTCGGCTCCCCGGTCGCAATATTCACCTTTCTGAATGAAGACAGCCCGTTCATTCCGGTACTCTCATACATCTGTCCCTTGTAGAAGAACAGTCCCTGTGTATAGGATGTCACATCATGCGGGAACTCATTGACAATCTGAAGTCTATATGGTTTGGCATTGACCTTCCTCTTCGCCGGCGTTTCCATGGCGGCGGCAGAAGCGGCTGCAGTCTCTCCGGATTTCGTCTTGGAGCCGGATGCGTTGGCGCAGGAACAGAATGTCAGCGGCAGCACTGCAGCCATTAAAGTCAACATTGACAATATCAGTCTCATTCTTCGCCTCTCTGCTTGCGGTATTCCATGGCGGCCTTTACGAATGCCACGAATATCGGCTGCGGTTTCTCAGGTGTACTCTTGTATTCAGGATGGAACTGTACGCCGATGAAAAAAGGATGGGTAGGGATTTCGACAATCTCGACAAGGCCGGTCTCAGGGTTACGTCCGGTAGCCTTGAGTCCTCCCTCTTCCATTCTCTCGAGGAAGTCACCGTTGAACTCATATCTATGTCTGTGACGCTCTGAAATAATGTCTGTGCCATAGATCTTGTATGCAAGAGAATTTCTGTCGAGCTGGCACTCGTAAGCACCGAGTCGCATTGTGCCACCCTTGATAGTGGTGCTCTTCTGATCCTCCATAAGGTCAATGACAGGGTACGGTGTAGAAGGATTGACCTCCGCAGAAGCGGCTTCCTTCAAACCGAGCACGTCTCTTGCGAACTCTACAACGCACATCTGCATACCGAGGCAGATTCCGAAGAACGGAACGTTGTGCTCACGTGCATACTTGATAGCCGCAACCTTTCCTTCGAGACCTCTCTCTCCGAAACCCGGAGCAACGAGCACTGCGTCCATTCCGCCGATCTTCTCTTCGACATTGGATGCGTCCACGAATTCACTCTGAATGGTATGGACATTGACCTTGCACTCATTGGCAGCGCCTGCATGCACGAAGGACTCGAGAATCGACTTATATGCGTCCTGGAGTTCGACATATTTTCCTACAAGGGCGATATCTACCTGATGCTTAGGGTGATAGAGTTTATCGAGGAAGCCCTTGAGGTTTGTGAAGTCAGGAGCCGGAAGGTCATTGATATGGAAATGGTTCAGAATCATCTCGTCGAGTTTCTCGCCTTCCATATTCAGAGGAACCTGATAAATGGACGGAGCGTCGATGGACTGGATGACGTGTCCTGGTTTCACGTTACAGAACAGGGCAACCTTTCTTCTGATATCTGTGGTAAGCTCCTTTTCTGTACGGCATACGATAACGTCAGGATGGACACCGGCCTGCTGGAGCATCTGGACAGAGTGCTGTGTAGGCTTGGTTTTCAACTCCTTGGCCGCACGGAGATACGGAACGAGTGTCAGATGGATGCTTGCAAGATCCTCCTCCGGCAATTCCCACTGCAGCTGACGGATAGCCTCAAGGAACGGCTGTGACTCCATGTCACCGACTGTTCCGCCGACCTCTGTGATGATCACGTCAAACTTGCCGGACTTTCCGAGAAGCAGCATGCGCCTCTTGATTTCATCTGTGATATGAGGAATAATCTGGACGGTCTTTCCAAGATATGCGCCTTCGCGTTCCTTATTGATGACTGTGAAATAGACTTTTCCTGTAGTGACATTGTTTGCTTTGGTCATGTGCACGCCCAGGAATCTTTCGTAGTGTCCGAGGTCCAAGTCAGTTTCCGCACCGTCATCGGTCACGTAGCACTCTCCATGCTCATATGGGTTCAATGTGCCCGGGTCAATGTTAATGTACGGATCAAATTTCTGGATGGTGACTCTGAGACCTCTGGCTTGCAGAAGTTTAGCCAATGATGCGGCGATGATTCCTTTTCCGAGTGAGGATGCCACACCCCCTGTTACGAAGACGTATTTTGTATTCATATAGTATAGTTTACCTTAACAGGGATACAAATTTAGCCATTTTTTAGAGATAATAAAGCATTTTCAGGAAACTTTCCCATGTAAAATGATTTTGGAAAGGCTTTTCTTTGAAGTTCGTGTAATTCTCCCTCAAAGCGTGTCGTGAAACCTGTCAGATCCGTTGCCAGGCCTGTCGTGTTCGGATTATTAAACTTATATTTCATTTGGGACATTGTTTCTCAGAATTGCTATATTTGGAGAAAATTACAAATGGCATGAAAAAGACAATTGGCATCGTATGCTGCTTGATTTCAGCAATTTGCATAAGCAGCTGCAAAGAGAACTATTCAAACGGCGAAAAGGTCGGCAATCTCATCGAATTCACCAGCAAGGGCGTCTTCTGGGATTCATGGGAAGGCAGGATGAACATGACACAGACAGGAATGAATACCAGCGGTGAGCCGTTTTCATTCAGTTTCGACAATGACAGGCACGACCAGGATTCATTGATCAATCTCATGAAGCAGGCTCAGGTCGAGGGCTGGAAACTGAAGATCAGGTACCACGAGGTCTGGGGCCTCCGCAACTGTTTCTACAACCGTGGCGAAACCGACTATTTCGTCGATGATGTGACAGTACTGGACAAAGATTTCGCCAACCCTCTGCGCAATCTCGGAGCACAGACACAGGGAAGCGTCGTAGATACCGTCTGGGTAGTCATTGACAAGTCCGAAGTTCTCAGACGCATGAAAAAATAAGACGGCACGTCTGTTGTTTCCGAAATCGGGGATAACTTGCTAACTTTGCTGCAATTCCTGCACATTGCAGGAAGAAAACGGATAACTGATAAATCATATGTACTACGTCAGCAAAAGATTTGAAGTCGCAGGCGCGCACTATGTCACCACAGAGCACAGAAGCAAGTGCGAAGAACTGCACGGACACAACTGGATTGTCATAGTCCATTGCAAGTCAATGGAATTGAACGACGACGGCATGGTCACGGACTTCACGATGATAAAGAAAAACATCATGTCCCGCATTGACCATAAAAATCTCAATGAGGTTCTTCCTTTCAGCCCGACAGCCGAAAATATTGCAAAATGGATTTGCGACGAAACGGAAAACTGCTACAAGGTCGAGATTTGGGAGTCGGAAAACAACAAGGCCATCTACGAAAAAGACTAGAAATCAAAGGTTTGGTCTTGCAAGCGGCAGTTGGCCGAGGTCTGGAGAAACTTGAGCCGATTCACATCAGAGGAGATGACGTCTGGAACTAAGACATCATCTCCTCTAATGCATTGACAGCATCCTTCAGGTCCTCCGCGAAGTGTGAATGTTCCATCAGGAAATCCGGACGGCCCGTCGCAAGACATTGATACAGACGACGATTCATGCCTATCGCATACGACGACACGGCACACTCTATCTCGTCCTTCTGGGTCTTGCTGCCGGAAAATTCATAGACACGCTGCTTCTGATGGAAAATGCAATATGCCGATTCAATGGCATCCGACGGAATCCTTATCTCCTCCAGAATCTTGTCAATGACAGGATATATCTCATCCTCAGAAGTGTACGGATGGACATTGAAATAACTGTTGCCCGTAATCATGGCTGACATCTGCGTCCTTGTCCTGTCATAGAAAACATGGCAAGGCTTGCCGATGCTCTCGGCAAAACCAAGTTCGTAACCGACACCCAAAGAAGGATTCGTGCACTCGCCTATCAGCAAATCACTCTCGCGAAGCCATGACGTATCCTGCCTGTAGATGTCAATGTCACCGATACCTTTCTCCTTGACGGCCAATGCTTTATCGCCGATATGCTCAGTCAGGACAATGTCAGTTTTCTTTATATATGATATGATACGGGAATAGAGTTCAGCATCGGTCCTACCTCCCCTGATAGAGCCGGCAAAATATACTTTAACTTTCATCAGATAATATTCAAGTGCCGTAGGCGCGGAAAAACCAGTTTCAAGCCTGAACAATCTATTTGACAATGCCCTTTTCCAGATACTCCACCAGATTCATGCGCACATGCTCACTGGCATTGTCTCCTGCGACCTTGGCCATGTCATGGTCCACCATCAGCTTGACAAGTTCCTCAAACGACGTCTTTGCCGGATTCCACCCGAGTTCAGCCTTAGCTTTCGTCGGATCTCCCCACAAATTGACAACATCCGTCGGACGATAAAAATCCGGAGAAACCTCGACAAGCACGCGACCTGTTTTCTTGTCAATGCCTTTTTCATCAGCCCCCTCGCCGACAAATTCGAGGTCAATGCCAACATGCTTGAATGCCAGATAGCAGAACTCGCGCACGCTATGCTGGACTCCGGTCGCAATCACGAAATCCTCAGGCTTTTCATGCTGAAGAATCAGCCACATGCATTCCACATAGTCCTTAGCATATCCCCAGTCGCGCAATGACGACAGATTTCCGAGATAAAGCTTCTCCTGCTTGCCCTGAGCAATACGTGCAGCGGCCAATGTTATCTTTCTGGTGACAAAGGTCTCTCCCCTGCGCTCCGACTCATGGTTGAAAAGGATTCCAGAGCAACAGAACATATTATAGGCTTCACGATACTCTTTGACAATCCAGAAGCCATACAGTTTGGCGACTGCGTACGGACTGTAAGGATGGAATGGTGTATTCTCATTCTGAGGCACCTCCTCCACCTTTCCGTAGAGCTCAGATGTCGATGCCTGGTACATTCGGCAAGTCCCAGTCAACCCGCATTGACGTATAGCCTCAAGCACGCGCAGCACGCCGACAGCGTCAGCATTGGCCGTATATTCCGGGGAATCGAAGCTGACCTGGACGTGGCTCTGGGCCGCGAGGTTATATACCTCGTCCGGGCGCACCTTAGACATCACCTGGAACATGCTCATGGAGTCGGTCATGTCAGCATAATGCAGATGGAAATGCGGACGGCCCTCCAGATGGGCAATCCTTTCACGGAAATCTACTGAAGAACGGCGTATCACACCATGCACGTCATATCCTTTTTCCAACAGGAATTCTGCAAGATAGGATCCGTCCTGTCCCGTCACGCCTGTTATCAATGCTTTTTTCATATTGTCAATGTATTTTGCTTGTATATCCGGAAACCTATCCTATATGCTGAATCATTCTCATGAACGGTTCGCCGAAGAACATCACCTGTTCGCCTTTTTCGAAGCCGACAGACTCATAAAGTTTATGAAGCCATGGCTTGACGACGTCCACGAGCAATGTCACCTTAGTGAATCCCAATGCCTCAGCTGTTTCCAGCGCATTGTTCATAAGAATCTTGCCTATACTGTGACCTCTGAACTCTGGCAGGACTGCCATAGAATCCAGATAATATTCGCCGTCCCCTGTCTCTGTTCCAGGTTCCATCTCAGGAATTCCCAGCGATTTTGCAACGAGCGAGAAAGTCCTTTCAGCGAGTTCCTTGTAATCGCCGCCGTTGTAGGACACCAACGCCCCGGCAACCTGACCGCCAAACAGCGCGATATCCGTATTCCTGTAACTGTACAATGTATCTTCTCTTGCACAGATGTCTGTCAATGCTGCAAGAATGTCTGACAATTTTCCAAGCGGAGAGGTACCGTTTGCGGCAACCTCTTTGTCAAACACATTATATCCCATCGCAACCATGACCACATGAGCAATGAATCCGGCATCTCCTTTCTGCGCCTTCCTCAATTCGACCTGATTTTTTTTCATTTCGTCAAGAGGATTGGCAACTGGCTTGCTATCAATGCATTTGTTGTTCCGTATATTGTCCGGATCTTTATAAATAAGGTCCATAATTAAAATTTTTGCTAAATTATTTTGTAAATATAAAAATTTGTTTCTACATTTGCAAACGCAAACGGGGATATAGCTCAGTTGGCTAGAGCATCTGCTTTGCAAGCAGAGGGTCGTCGGTTCGACTCCGTCTATCTCCACTTAGAGGCTTCTGAATTTCAGAGGCCTCTTTTTTTGTGTCAATGCCAGCAAGACGTGGCGGTCGGGAGTTAATTATTGACACGCTTATATTGTAAAAATACGCAAAATGCCACCCCATACGGAGCGGCATTTTACAATATCTGAACGGAAACTAGTCCGCATGCAATCGGCTAATACTCATCCCACGACTTGATCTTGATTTCATCAAGAGACATTGAGCAGAACGCACGGATGAAGGCTGTGGCCAGACGCGCATTGGTGAATAGCGGAATATTGCAGTCAATCGCGTTACGGCGAATGTGATAGCCATTATACAGCTCAAGCTCACTGAAATTCTTAGGGATATTGATAACCATATCGACCTCCTTGTTGCGAATCATATCGAGTGCTGAAGGGAAAAGACTCTTGAGAGAAGCATCCTTTTCCTCAGACGGCCATAGCACACGCTTACATGGAAGACTGTTCTCGATGAAATACTTATATGTACCTCCCGTAGCGAAAAGTTCATAACCCTTGTCAGCCAACAACTTGCAGGCAATCAACATATCTGCCTTCTGGAGCGGATTGCCAGTCGAAAGCAAAATCCTCTTGGCAGGAATCGTATTGCCGACAGAAAGGATAGACTTGAGAAGAGCCTCATCCAGGTCATCACCGATACAGCCGACCTCACCGGTAGAAGACATGTCCACACCAAGCATAGGGTCAGCCTCCTCAAGACGCGCAAACGAGAACTGAGACGACTTCACACCCACATAGTCCAAATCGAAAGCACTCTTCTGAGGAGCTGCAGGATGTTTGCCGAGCATAACCTTGGTAGCAAGCTCGATAAAATTGATCTTCAGCACCTTAGAAACGAACGGGAAGCTTCTGGAAGCCCTCAGGTTACACTCGATAACCTTGATCTTGTTCTCCTTGGCCAGGAACTGGATATTGAAAGGACCTGAAATCTGAAGCGCACCTGCAATCTTACGTGCAATCTTCTTGATACGTCTGACAGTCTCGACATACAACTTCTGAGGAGGGAACTGGATAGTAGCATCACCGGAATGCACACCGGCATACTCGATATGCTCCGAAATTGCATAGGCAAGAATCTCACCCTCATCGGCAACAGCATCGAACTCAATCTCCTTGCAACGGTCCATAAACTTGCTGATTACCACAGGATGCTCCTGAGAAACCGCAGAGGCCAATGACAGGAAGTGAGTAAGCTGCTCCTCATCATAGCAAACATTCATGGCAGCACCCGAAAGCACATACGAAGGACGCACAAGCACAGGGAAACCGACCTTGGAAATGAATTTGTCCACATCATCCATAGTCGTAAGCTCACTCCACTCAGGCTGATCCACACCCAGAGCATCCACAATGCTGGAGAACTTGTTCCTGTCCTCAGCCTTGTCAATGTTGCAAGCCTTGGTTCCGAGAATCGGCACACCGCACTTGTCAAGCCTGAGAGCCAAGTTGTTAGGAATCTGTCCACCCACAGAAACGACCACTCCATGAGGAGTTTCAAGTTCGATGACATCCATTACCCTCTCGAAGGTAAGCTCATCGAAATACAGCCTGTCACACTTGTCATAGTCAGTAGAAACAGTCTCAGGGTTATAATTCAAAAGAACACCCCTGTAGCCCTCTTTCCTGATAGTGTCAATGCAATTGACCGAGCACCAGTCAAACTCCACAGAACTACCGATTCGATATGCACCTGAACCAAGAACCACTACAGACTTCTTGTCATTCTCATACTGGATATCATTGTATGTACCATTATAAGTGAGATACAGGTAGTTGGTAGCCGCAGGGAACTCCGCAGCAAGAGTATCAATCTGTTTTACGACAGGGACAATGCCATGAGACTTACGGAAAGCACGGACAATATCCTGATTGTCCTTGAGGTTGCCTTTGTCCTTGAATACGGCACGCTGAATCTGGAAATCCGAGAAGCCCTGGCACTTCGCCTGACGGAGAAGATCCAACGGCATTGACTCCAATGTGTCATACTCATTCATCTCATGGTAGGTAGAGACAATGTTCTGAAGACGGTCAAGGAACCACTTGTCAATCTTGGTGAGCTCATGAATCTGATCGACAGTGTAACCGGCGCGCATAGCCTTGGAAATCACGAAGATACGCCTGTCGGTAGGTTCACGGAGCGCCTCATCCACATTGGCAACCTGGAACTCCTTGTTGCCCACATAGCCATGCGCGCCCTGACCGATCATACGAAGACCCTTCTGAATGGCCTCCTCGAAAGAACGTCCGACAGCCATGACCTCGCCGACACTCTTCATGCTGGAGCCAATCTTGCGAGACACACCATGGAATTTGGAAAGGTCCCAACGAGGAATCTTGCAGACAATATAGTCAAGCGCAGGCTCGAAGAAAGCAGGTGTTGTCTTGGTAACAGAGTTCTTAAGGTCGAACAAACCATAGCCGAGACCAAGTTTCGCAGCCACGAAAGCAAGAGGATAACCTGTAGCCTTGGATGCCAAAGCAGAAGACCTCGACAATCTGGCATTGACCTCGATCACCCTGTAATCCATGGCATTAGGATCGTAAGCATACTGCACATTACACTCACCTACGATACCTATATGGCGCACGATGCGGATGGAAAGTTCACGAAGGAAATAGTAGTCCTTGTTAGACAAAGTCTGTGAAGGAGCGACCACGATACTCTCACCGGTATGGATTCCGAGAGGGTCGAAGTTCTCCATATTGCAGACTGTGATACAGTTGTCATATTTATCACGGACCACCTCATACTCAATCTCTTTCCAGCCCTTGAGAGACTTCTCCACAAGAACCTGAGGAGAGAACGAGAAAGCCTTGGCACAAAGTTCTTCAAGCTGCTCGTCATTGTCACAGAAACCCGAACCAAGACCGCCGAGAGCATAAGCAGCACGGACAATCAGAGGATAACCGAGTTCATGGGCGGCACGTCTGGCCTCCTCCATATTCTCGGCCGGATGCGACTTTATGGTCTGTACATTGATTTCATCAAGTTTCTTCACGAAAAGCTCGCGGTCCTCAGTATCCATGATAGCCTGGACAGGAGTACCGAGCACCTGGACACCATACTTCTCCAGAACCTTGCTCTCATACAGTTCCACACCGCAGTTAAGCGCTGTCTGGCCACCGAATGAAAGGAGAATGCCCTGAGGACGCTCCTTTGCGATAACCTTCTCCACGAAGAAAGGAGTAACCGGAAGGAAATAAATCTTATCGGCAACACCCTCTGAAGTCTGGACGGTAGCGATATTAGGGTTTATGAGCACAGTCTCGATACCCTCCTCATGAAGGGCCTTGAGTGCCTGTGAGCCAGAGTAGTCGAACTCACCGGCCTGACCGATTTTCAATGCTCCTGAACCCAGGATAAGGACTTTTCTTATATTTGGATTTTTCATACTGTCAAAAATTAAAGTTTGCTGATAAACTCGTCAAACAGGAACTCCGTATCGGTAGGACCGCTGGAGGCCTCAGGATGGAACTGGACAGAGCAGAAAGGCTTGGTCTTATGACGGATACCCTCATTGGTACCGTCATTCATATTCACGAACCACGGCTCCCAGTCACTGCCAAGGGCGGAAGGGTCCACAGCATAACCGTGATTCTGGGAAGTGATGAAGCACCTGTTGGTACCTATCATGCGGACTGGCTGGTTATGGCTTCTATGTCCATATTTGAGTTTATAAGTAGTCGCACCGGCTGCTCTTGCCAGGAGCTGGTTACCCATACAGATACCGAAAATCGGCTTGTCCTGCTCCATCGCCTTGCGGATATTGTCAACAGTCTTCTGGCAGAACTCAGGGTTGCCCGGACCATTGGAAATGAAAAGTCCATCGTAATCCAACGACAGGAAATCATAGTCCCATGGGACTCTGATAAGCTCCACTCCCCTGTCCACAAAACATCTCAGGATATTGTGCTTCACGCCGCAATCGACCAGAACCACCTTCTTGTTACCTGAGCCATAACGGATTACTTCCTTGCAGCTGACGATATCGATCTGATTGTCCGTATTAGGATCATGAACCTCCTCCTCGGCAACTTCACCCTCCGGGATAATCTGTCCCAGCATCGAACCATTATCCCTCAGCATCTTGGTTATCTCTCTGGTATCGACTCCATAGATTCCAGGAATTTTCTGCTCCTTCATCCACTCGTCAAGGCTCTTTACCGCATCCCAGTGGCTGTATTTGAACGAATACTCAGAAATCACAAGGCCACGTACCCAGATTTTCTCAGACTCGAAGTTCTTAGAAATACCGTACTGGTCAATGCCCTCGTCCGGTACACCATAGTTACCGATGAGCGGATAGGTTACACAAAGAATCTGTCCTGAATAAGACGGATCGGTAAGGCTTTCCGGATAACCTACCATGGCTGTAGAGAATACCACCTCTCCATCACATGGCTTGTCATACCCGAAAGACCAGCCCTTCAGTTCTGTCCCATTCTGAAGGCGTAGTGTTGCGCGAAGTCTCTTTTCCATTTCTACTATATTAAAAAAAAGACCACTCCCGGAAAACAACGGGAACGGCCAATCAATCAACGGTTTCAGGAAACAATGATAACAAAGGACACATGTTCTGGAGCGAATCCTGAATATTTACGTATGTTCCTATGTACATGACCTGAAAATTTTTTATGTTCTTTTTCAGGTTGCAAATTTAAGACTTTTTTTTGAATACAAAACGCCGGACTGCAATATATTCCCACAAAAATTGTTTTAGAAATACGATTTCACAAACTCGTATCGTTTCACACATTGCAACATTGATATAAAGAATTATTTTTGCGCGATTTTTACATGGACAATACGTCAATCACGAGCAGATTTATGACAAACGAGAAAAATAACTTCAGGAGATGGCTTCCGGTCATAAGCCTCACATTCTCCACATTCATATTCAACACATCGGAATTCATTCCCATCGGACTGCTTTCCGACATCGCCTCCGACTTTGCAATAACTGAGTCAAAGGCGGGTATGCTCATCACCGTCTATGCATGGATAGTGGCATTGGCCTCACTCCCCCTCATGCTCGCATTTTCGAAGACCGAGAACAAGAAGCTGATGCTCAGTATCGTAGCACTGTTCATCGCCAGCCACATACTCTCAGGATTTTCGACAAGTTACTACATGCTGATGCTGTCCAGAGCTGGAGTCGCATGCGCCCATGCGATATTCTGGTCAATAGTAACTCCGCTGGCAGTACGTGTAGCCCCGGAAGGCAGACGCTCGACGGCATTGAGCCTGATCGTCACTGGATCGTCAGTGGCAATGATAGTCGGACTGCCGCTTGGCAGGGCCGTGGGCCTTCTCGTCGGATGGAGGGCCACTTTCCTTCTTATCGCCGCATTGTCAGCAATCGTATTCATAATTCTGGCCGTCTCACTTCCGAAGACGCCAAGCGACAACGACGTTTCCATCAAGTCACTTCCCGCTCTTCTCAGAACGCCGGGACTCGGAGGCATCTACCTGCTTACAGTCATAATAATCACGGGCCACTACACCTCGTACAGTTACATCGAGCCGTTCCTCGCACAGGTAGCCGGGATGTCAAACACATTGATTACAATAGTCCTCTCCATCTTCGGCATCGTGGGAATCATCGGAAGCTATTTCTTCGCGAAATACTTTGACAGACACCAGTTTACATTCATCAGATTCGCTGTGGTAGGAATAAGCATCTTCACTCTTCTGCTCCTTCCGTCCGCAATCAACACTGCAACCGTCATCCTGACATGTATCCTCTGGGGCCTGGCCATAAACAGTTACAACCTCTCGTTCCAGTCTGAAATCCTCCAGGTCGCCCCTCACGGAACCGCAATCGCCATGTCCATCTATTCCGGCATCTACAATGTAGGAATAGGAGCAGGCGCCCTCGTGGGAGGAAACGTCTGCTCCTATATGGGAATCAGCAATATCGGATTTGTCGGCGGCGCCATCGGACTGGTCGCTTCCGCCTACTGCATTCTGAGGCTCATACCGATTCTCAGAAAGGCCGCCTGAAAGCACACAAATCTGACATCACCACGAGCGACGAATCTATCTTATAATTATCTCATCCACGAACAGCCAGGCCTTGCTGCCTGCGAGCCAGTTCCAGGATGGGACATCACCCTCAGACGAAGCCTTGACATTGACATACCTCGTCTTCACCGGCGCGAAATCGAGCACATGTTCCTTTGTCGCCGCAGTCTCTTCCGTAACCTGCTGAAAGTCAGCGCGTGCAATATCTCTGAACTCCTTTCCGTCATCGGAAACGGAAATCGTCATATCCTTCGCATCGAAAATACCGTCATGGCTGACAATGCAGAAACTTGCACCTGCTGATGAGATCTCCACAGGTTCGCCAAGGTCAATGACAGCGTCCAGACCATCCCCGTCGGCAAAGCCGAGCCAACGGCCGGAAGAGAACATGGTATTGCCCCTCAGGCCGTCCACCAGCATTATCGCGCCATCATATTTATAAGAGTCAGACGGCTGGACACCAAGGGAAATCTTTGTGGCAGTAGCCTTGTTAAAAGATATATTTTCCTCAAACTCAGCACCTTTCTCGCCATTTCTGAAGGTCACGGCCCTAATGTCAGAAGCCTGGCGTATTTCCAGAGGAGAAGTATAGACGACTGACTCGAGAGTAGGCTCCGAACCATCTGTCGTGTACCTTATTTCCGGATCTCCGGCAGCACGGAGAGTCACGACAATGGCATTGCGCTCCACATCAGTCGAAAGACTGGCATTGACATCGAAAATATGCTTTGCATAGTTATAGCCGTTCTTGTCATAAATTCTGGTAAGCGGAACGACAGCCTTCAGGAATTTGTCATAATCCTTCACTGCAGGATTGCGCCACTGGTTTTCAGCAAGGGCAGCCCATCGAGGCAGAACCATATACTGCGCATGACGGAAATCCGGAACATATTCTGTCCACAGATTCGCCTGTACACCAAGAATATGCCTGGCCTGCTCGGCATTGAGCTCAGCCGGAACCGGATTATACATATAGACGTTCTCGACAGGAGTATAACCGCCGATTGCCAACGGTTCTTTAGAGACGTCCTTTCCTTGATAGAAATCGAAATACAGACAAGACTTCGGAGTCATAATCACGTCATGCCCTGCCTTGGCAGCCTCGATACCACCTTTTTCGCCCCTCCATGACATGACAATCGCACCCGGAGCGACACCGCCTTCCAGAATCTCATCCCAGCCGATTACCTTGCGCCCTCTCTCTCCCAGATACTCAGTCACATGCTTCATGACATAACTCTGGAGTTTCTGCTCCTTCGTGTGAACCCCGTCATCAGTCAATCCGAGTTTCGATATAAGTGCCTGGCATTTAGGACAATGCTGCCACTTCGTCTTAGGGCACTCGTCACCTCCTATATGTATATATTCTGACGGGAACATCTCCAAGACCTCATCGAAAACATTGTCAAGGAACTCGTAAATCTTCGGATTTCCGGCACAGAGCACATCATCAGAAACACCCCAGGTCGTCCAGACCTCGTAAGGGCCTCCTGTGCAGCCAAGTTCAGGATATGAGGCCAATGCAGCCAGCATATGTCCTGGAAGATCAATCTCAGGAATAACATTGATATGACGCTTCGCCGCATATGAGACGATATCACGAATCTGCTCCTGAGTATAATATCCGCCATGCAGTTTTCCGTCATACCTCTTCGGGACATCAGTGGAATTGCCGATGATAGTCTCTTTTCTCCATGCACCCACCTCAGTCAACCTCGGATACTTCTTTATCTCCACTCTCCATCCCTGGTCCTCAGTCAGATGCCAGTGCAGCATATTCATATTGTGCAACGCCATCATGTCGATGTAAGTCTTGACCTCATCGACAGTGAAAAAATGACGGCTCACATCAAAGTGGGCGCCACGATAACCGAATGCCGGCTCATCCTCGATCTTCACCGCAGGAAGAGAAGGGTCCGAAGCAAGACACTTGCGAAGGGTCTGAGCCCCGTAAAAGACGCCCGCAGAAGAACCGCCCCTGATAGAAACGCCATCAGAACCGACTGTCAGCTCATAGCCTTCCTCCGGAAGTTTTTTGTCAATGTCAATGCTGATCTCCTTCTCAGAAACCGGCTTGACAGCAACGGCCAGTCGCTTTCCCGTTTCCTCGGCAATATAATCCGACAAGAATCCGGCCTCATTGAAAAGAGCAGAATCCGGCAGAGAAATCAGCGTATTGTCATTGATAAGAAATGAGCCTCTTCCCGCAGTCATCGTTTTCGGGGTAGGGACGATTTCATAAGATATTTCACTTTGACTATTACATGAAACAATGCCGATTACGGCAGCCAACAATGGCATCAGTGACAGACACTTCATCTTGTTTGCAGTTTTAAATGTTACTACTCGAAAGAGGCTTGTCGCAAGTCCTTTCCGAAGACAAAAGTAGTACATTTTTCGCTATTTTTTCATTTTTCTTATTATTTATCCGATAATTTGTAAAAAATTTCATAAATTTGAAAATCAATAACTCAAGCAGCTCAAGCACAAAACTTGAGCTTGAGCATATACACACCGCCCGGCCTGCCAATTTGAAGAGGCAGGCCGAGCAAAAGAATGAATAGTATCATGGCAGAAGGTTTTCTCAGTAATGTAAATGAAAAGAACGCAGTGCTTAAACAGAGAATCCTCAGTTTATGTATCGCGGACGGCGACTACAGCATATCTGATTTCAGCAAAGAGCTGGACAGCAGCATCCCGACAATCACGAAACTTGTATCCGAACTGATCGAGGCAGGATACCTGAAAGATCTCGGCAAGGCCGGAATTTCCAGCGGCCGCAGACCGAGCATCTACGGACTGAATCCGGACGCAGGATATATTGTCGGCGTGGATGTCAGAAGGTATCACATAAGCGTCGCAGTAACAGACTTCAAAGGAAAGATTGTCGATTCCCAATCTGATATTCCATTTGCATTGACAAATACAGTGGAATCTTTCCACGACCTGTGCAACTTCATTCTCAAGCATATAACCAAACGCGGCATAAAGAAAGAGCAGGTTCTCTCTTACGGACTGAACCTGACAGGACGCGTAAATCACGTGACAGGTTATAGTTATTCCTATTTCATCGGAGAGGACAAGCCTATCGCGGCTACAATGGAAAGCTTCCTCGAACGCCCTGTATATATCGAAAATGACTCCAGGGCCATGTGCTTCGGAGAATATCGCGCCGGTATCGGCAAAAATGAGCAGAACATGATTTTCATCAATGTCAGCTGGGGTCTGGGAATGGGCATGATAATGGACGGAAAACTGTACTACGGAAAATCAGGGTTCTCAGGTGAAATAGGACACGTTCCACTACTCTCAAACGACATAATCTGTCAATGCGGAAAAGTGGGTTGCCTCGAGACCGAAGCCTCAGGCTCCGCACTTCACAGGGAATTCATAGAAAAACTTGCAGCCGGCAGAGCATCCATACTCTCTGAAAAATACAGGAAAGGAAAAGAAATCACCATTGAAGACATTACAGACGCATTGGCAGACGAAGATATGCTGGCAATCGAATGTATTGAACATGTCGGCAAGACATTGGGAAAAGCATTGGCCGGACTCATAAACATCTTCAATCCGGAACTCGTCGTCATCGGCGGAAGACTCAATGTCACGGGCGATTATCTCCTTCTGCCTATCAAGAGCGCAATCAACAAATATTCGCTCAATATGGTAAGCAAGGATTCAAGGATTGAAATGTCCAAGCTGGGCAAGAACGCGGGACCTATCGGAGCCTGCATGCTTTCAAGAAGCCGTCTCCTTGGCCTGATGTAAACAATTTCAAAATATCTAACACGCTGAGTATTGGATTATTGCGGACGAATTTGTAGCTTTGGATTTGATTCACCTATAATATTTATCAATTATGAAAGCTACAAGAATCCTAAGCGCCATAGTAATCGGCGCATTCGCAGTTTTCTCATTTTCATGCAAGAAAGATTCTCCAACTGCGCCGGATACCCCAGGACCGAAACCGGAAAATCCTGACGAAACAGTCGTACCTGCACCGGTCCCTATGGACACACTAGTCTATGCCTTTGGTCAGGAAGCGGTCAAGGACCAGACATATTACTATGCCACGATCTGGAAAGACGGCAAGAGAACCCTGCTCTCTGACGGCAAATATGACGCCTTCTGCAACGCCGCATTCGCAGACAACGAATATCTGTACGTGGTAGGCTGCGAGGCAACCGGCGACCTGATAGACGACGGATACTATGATCCGTACAATGCCAACAGAGGCGTACTCTGGAAAGTCAAGATCGGGGATGAGACAAATGTGACCAAGACCAATCTCAGCGACGGAAAATACAACACATCCCCCATAGCAGTCACAGTAGTGGACGGAAAGGTCTATGCCGCAGGCTTCGACACGCCGCAGTACGACAGAAGAGTCATCATGTGGTCAGACGGACAGCAGGAATATCTTACTGACGGAAGTTCTGACGCCCTCGCGTATTGCATCTGCGCAGATGGAAAAGACATATATGTAGGCGGTTACATCCAGCCGGCAGACAACAAGTCGGGCGGAATCGCGACAATCTGGAAGAACGGCGTCGCACAAAGCCTGACGGACGGAAGCACAGTGGCGAAGGTCAATGCTATCTGCGTGGACAACGGCAAGGTCTATGCGGCCGGAGCGGAAAAAGTATCTGGCGGACGCTGGAAGGGAGTCCTCTGGATAGACGGCAAAGCACAGTATTTCACGGAAGAGGCCGGCACTGAAGTCTGCGGACTTTACGTTAAGGATGGGAAGTATGTCATCTCAGGGAACATGACCGGAACAGGTTCTGCCAGCGACATTTCCGTCTATGTATGGACCAATGACGGTGCGACCAAGATTTCCTCCGGCGATGTGTGCCAGGGCACAGGTCTGTCTGTCGTGGGTAAGGATGTCTATGTATGTGGCAATCAGTTCATTGGCTATACAGAAGACTACTCGGAAATCTATAACGGATATCTCTGGAAAAACGGCGAACTTCAGACTCTGGAAGTAGAAGCCCAGGACTACTCGCTCTGGGGAGTGACTTTCGCATCAGTTCCGAAGAATAAGCCAGAATAATCACCGGACAATCAGTTGTACAGCTCAGGCCCAGCTATCTGCAGGACTTGAGCTGTTTTTCGATTTCCATACGCTCCGACTCCTTCATCGGAAGGGTCAATGCCTTCTGCAGGCAACTGGAAGCCTCATCCCCACGACCCAGAGAAAGATAATAATGGCTAAGGGTCTTGTAAGTATTATAATATTCCGGATTCAGGGAAACATACAATTTCAATGAATCATCAGGAAATGGCAGTCCGAGATGGGCAGCTTTCTGAATCACATACGTCATGCGCTTAAACTCCAGGACATTCCTGAATTCCTGAGAATGCACGAATGAATCCTCAGGAATTTCATCGGAAACGGATTCAATGTCAGAAGAAAAATCAGAAGAGAATACCTTTTCCAAGTCATAGCAGACGAACTTTCCACACTGCCAAGGCGAAGTGGACACCCATATTTTTCTCTCCTCAGGGCGGAAAATCACAGAGTGCATCGCCAGCAGCTGATTGATAGCCAGTTCATTGCAATAACCTACAGACTTGCCGCCCTCACCCCGCATATCACGTAAGATGCAGGCAGCCGAGGCTACTGAAACACGACCGGCAGAATCGAGAAGTTCCTCTACCCTGCGGAAACGATGCATGCTGTCCGACATACGGATATTCTCTACATTGACAGGATCATCCTTGAAAAGGTCTGACTGATAATGGTTTGTGCAAATGATTCTAGTTACTGAAGAATCAGATGCGGCCGGATCGTACAACGCCATTGAAGACGGAATCTTTTCAATAATTGCCACCCTCCTGTCATTGACAGAACCCACCATTATCGACTCTGAAACGAAGGTGCTGTACTCCCCCGCGATTTTCCACGCCTCGTCAATGGTGGAGGCATATTGGAGTATTCGCTTGGTCAATATCGATATCGGAGTGGCAGACATCGTAGGCACCTCGAGTTTGGACGCATTGATGGTTACGGTCAATCCTTCGGTATTCATTCCCGAAAGGACACCCAACATTCCCGGCCAGGTAACAGAGACATAAGCATAACCAGAGTCAGGTTTCTCAAAGAGTATCAGTTTGTTACGGGCAAAATCCTCACCCATGTAGAAGTCGAAGTTGCGCCCGATTATCATCGATGAGTCCTCCGAATCCTTGCCCCAGGCGGCAAAAGAAGTGCATCCGACAAGCATGTAATCCTGCATGACATGACCGATGTCGTGGGCCGAATGGTATTGCATCTGCCTCTCGTAAGGATTTCCGAAATCGTCGAATTCATGGGTACACGAGGCAGACATTCCCTTGATCTCCTGACGATATTCCAGAGGGACGCTCTGCCCCAGACGCCTGTTGAAAATCGTGATGAAGTAATGCAGAAAATCGCGATAGCGCTTGCTGGGAACCATCTCGAAAAGTTTGTCAGTAAAAGCCTTTTCCTGTATATAAAGCAGGTCAGGAGCCAGCTTGCCGATTGCCTCTCCCCTCTCAAATGCGGAACCGGAAACCTTCATCTCCCAGAGCCCTTCCGCATTGATACGCAATGCATTGTCCTTCCATCTGCGGAGGCTGTCGGACACGATTTCCGCATTCCCTTCCGTAGGCGAAAACTCCGGCTCATCAAGATCTGCAGTCGCATGAAGCGCCACACAGACAGTTGCAAGCATCAGGGCTACAGCCAGAATACAGGCAAGACCCCACAAGAGCAGTTTGAGAAAAAACTTGGCAAAACGTGACATAACTTCATCTAAAACTTCAATATATAGAATGTATTGGAAGTGACAGCATCATTGGAACGGACAGTCATCTTCAATCCGACCGTAGAGGCAATTGTTTCCATTCTTGAATGGGATATGAAATTCAGTTCGCCCTGAGTACGATTGAATGCAAGAATACGGGTGGAGAACACTTCGCTCAATGCTGTAACTTTCTGTCCCTTCGCATTTTCCGAATCAGAATCGCGCACCAGAATCATACCTCCCGGCAACAGTTTTTCAGCACATCTTCTTATCAATGCCTCCTGCGCCTGTGGATCGAGATAATGCAGCATATCGCTGATTACAAACGCATTGCTCTCAGGAAGTTCACATTCTGACGCATTGCCGCACCTGAACTCGAGATCCGGAAGATTCTTCAGAAGCCAGGAGTTCTGCGCAACTGCTATCTTGTCAGCATCATAATCAATGCCGATAATCCGTCGCTCCGGGCAATACATGGAAAGCATGAAATCCATCTGTCCCATGCCGCAACCTATATCGGTTATCCTGCCCTCTCTTGGAAGAACAGAGTGGAAAAACGAGTAACTGTCCTCCATCTTGGTCTTGACCTTCACATACCACTCAGTCACAGGACCTTTGTATATATAGGAAGAGACCAGAGCCTTACGGAAATACGGATTCACAGGGCTGTCATACTTCCTGCACAATTCAGCATATTCCGCCTTCACCAACGACGAAATTCGAACCGTAAGTTCATGATATTCAGCACTTATAGTCGAAACAGGAGCCATAACCTCAGTTACAGCTATTCCTTCCGTCATATTGAAGCCCTGATTCTTCGGAGCAATCCTCCAGTTGCCATAGAACACCACAGGTATGACAGGAACTCCGACCTGCGATGCAAGATAGAAAGCACCCTTATGGAACCTCTTGATTTTGCCGTTCAGGGATCGTGTTCCCTCAGGGAAAACAGCAAGGCACCAGCCGTCTGCCACATCCACGCGCAATCTTTCAAGAGACTTCTCATAGCCTTCAGAACGGCTGTAATAGCCTAGGAATCTGGAAATCACCCCGAACAGTGGAGAAGTCAGCACCCAGTCGGCCACCATAAACTTCACCTTCGGGAAGGTCGCCAGAATCATTATTATGTCCAGAGAAGACTGATGATTTGCGACAATGACTCCCGCCTCGCCATTCCAGCTTCTAATCAGTTCTCCGTCAGGTCCGATACGCTTAGGATGAACGAACGCAGCATAGCCTACCAGAATACGGCATGCCCTGTGCAGCATCCAGCCGATTGCAGCCTGTCTTGAACTCTTCTTTGCTGGAACAAGCATGGCCACGAAACTCAGCAACAGGATAAATGCACTGCCAAGCACAGGAGGTATGTAGAAAACGATATTGCGCAGAATAGCCCAAAGCGTGAACGGCGGACGTCCCTGAGAGGTAGGTTTCGTCACAAAGGCATTGAAAATTACCGGCTCTGCAGTATAGGCGACGAGCACTACGGCGAACATTCCGAGAATTGTTATAATCGCGATGGAATGAAGTGCCGGATGGCGGGCAAAGACCAGTGCTCCGATTCCCACTATCATTGTAAAGGCAGAGAAGAATATCGCCGTCTTGTGAGGGTCGAGTAACTTCTTGCCGGTCTTATACTTATAGAGAAGGCCCTCCATGATGAAGATACTGAAATCGTCTCCCATACCGAAAATGAAAGTGGACAGGATGATGTTCACTATATTGAACTGGACTCCCAGCATACCCATAATTCCCGTGATTATCACCCAGCTGATGGCCATAGGGAGGAAACTCAGCAAGGCCAGTTCCAGACGACCGTAAGAAAGCCAGAGAACGAAGAAAATCAGGAACGAAGATATGAAAAGTATCAGATAAAAGTCATTGTTGATACCCTCTGCAGCCTTTCCCGCAAAATATCCCTGGTCGAAAATCACGACATCATGGTCATCCGCAAACCTCGCATACACTTCGTCAATGTTGTCCTTGTCCATTGTCACCTGAGTGATGAACATCTTCAAGTCATCGGAAGCGCCCACCCAGCTGGTAAATGCCTCAGGGACAGACTTGTCGCTGAAATAATCCAGAGGTTCATACTTCCTGGAGAGCCTTGCAAGTGCACCGTCGAATGCATTTTCCCTGAATCCGTAATGGATGGCAGCAGCCCTGACCTCAGCAGTCATTTTTTCGACACGTTCATCGCTCCACCAGGCATTCCATTTGTCTATTCTTGCCTGCTGTTCCTCAGGACCGCAGATAAATGAGTCACCGTCTGAGAAACCCTCCACAAGGCCTTCAACTCGCATTGACTCAAGCTTTTGCGAAGTATTCTCATAAGCCTTGTACGCATCCTCCGCAGTCCTTCCGACGCTCACGAACATCACAGTCTTGGAACTGTCCGCCGTCTCTGCTGTCAGAATCTGCTCAGCCTCTTTCAGTTTCGGTTCCCAATAAGTCAGCCCCATCATATCACTCTCGAAGCCGACTTTAGAGGACATATATACGCAAACAGAGGTCAGAACCACAAGCGCTCCTTTCAGCCACTTGTTCTTGTCATACGGATAAGAACTTATCTTTTCAATGACGCGGAGTACTCTCCCCTCTCGCAGATCCGCTTGTCCCACAAGGAATTGCGGAAGAAAGACAAGACAGAAAAGCATTGTTCCGACCAAGGTCAATGCTGCAAAGAGTCCGAAGTCCTGGAGAAGTCCTGACGAGGTGAAAAGCAATCCGGCAAACGCACCGACTGTAGTCACACTCCCGATTATCAATGGATTACAAAGTTCATCAAGCAGCTGAGGTATGTCATGCACATAGTTCTGATGAGCCAGCAGATGAATGGAATAACTCAGGGCGATACCCATGATGGCAGCACCCGCACCCACTGCAATTCCCGAAATGCTTCCGCACAGCAGCCATGACATGGCCAAAGCGAAGATTGCTCCATACAGTACCGGACAGAGTATCAGGAAGATGGAACGCCTGCGCTTGAACACGGCAAGTATAAACAGGACAATGATAATCAGTGCAACAATAGAAGTGGAATAAGTATCGCGCTTAATCTGTCTCGCATTATAGACACTCATTACAGGGCCGCCGAAATAATGCATCCTGACCGTCGGAAATTCCTTAGACAATGTATCCAGGGCGGCATCTATAACATTGACCAGCTTGTCATTACGTCCTGTCTCTCCGGACGCGAAGGCTGGCTCAATAAATGACAACATTGTCTTTCCCCCGGGCGTGAAAACATGTCCGTCACGGATAACATAGTCTGTAGCGGGGTTGAGCCGGGAGGTTCTGGACATGACACTGCCTCCGATTGCCAGCGGGTCAGCCATGATATAGTCTTTCATCGCAAATCCTGCCGGTGAAATCAGATTTATGTAATCATTCATTATCGCCGAATCCACAGCCTCATGAGAGTCCAGTTCAGAAAGACGCTCATAATCAGAGTCTTCCATAAATGACGGCAGATGGTCAAGCACGAAATTGATCATCCCTGCAGCATCAGCCTGACCGATGCTCCCTACATATTTGTCGATGATTCTGTCCTCTCCGCCAAGTATCTCCCCGAGCCTGTCCGAAGCGAGATAAAGGCTGTCAAGCGTCTCGGATTCAGGCACTTCGGATGTATCAGCAGCATTGAACATGACAATAATCTTGTCGCTCACTTTCAGGTGAGAAAAGACATCAGCCATGTTGGCCGTGTTCTTGGACGACGGAAAGAATGAGGTGATGTTTTCCTCGAATTGTATCCTGGAGGCCATCAGGACAAGCACGGCAATGCTGGCGAACAATGACGTCCAGAAAGCAGCCCGATGGTTTCTGAACCAATAATATAGTCTTATGAAAAATCTGGACATCTTACTGTGGATTTGATGGTCGGCGGAAAACCGAGAGCAGCAACATTGACACGACCCAACACAGAACAGCCAGCACTATTCCGAAGATAATGCTGCCAAAAATATATTGGACCAGTATTTCGCCGATGGAAGCAAGGTCAATCTGTCGGAACGAAATTATGACAGGCTGGCCGAGCAGTTTGCAACCAGTCCAATAACCGCCGAAAATGATGAACGGAATCAGAGGAGGAAGGCTGATATTTGCCGCCACCAATGTTATGACTTTGTTGAGTTTTAAGATGTGTGCCAATGCAAACGCACAAATCATCTGATATCCCCAAATCGGCATCACTCCCATGAAAACGCCGAAACCGATAGCCGAAGCAATACGGGCATTGCTTTCAGGCGAATGGATTATATTCCTGTCAATGAAAGATTTGATGTTCTTCCACGAAAGTTTCCTGAAAAAATTCGCCGGCCATCTCCAGAGCAGACAATACAGGACAAGAAGAGTATTCAGAATACTGATCTTGGTGAAGTCCCGGAATGGTCTGAAATGCGAAACCCGCTCACCTTCAGGAGGATAATATACACGCACAGGAATATTCTTCACCGGAATACCCCGCCATGCCGTAAAGACAAGCATTTCCAGTTCGAATTCATATCCACCTGTCAGAAGATGCGACCCTAGTGAAATCTTGTCCAGCGGATAGGCCCTGAAACCGGACTGCGTATCTTCCAGACGTACACCCGTTTCAAGTCTGAACCAGAAATTCGAGAACCGGTTGGCAAAAGTGTTCTTGCCCGGCATACCGTCGGCATTGAGGTTACGCGCACCTACCAGCAAAGTCCCGGGATTCTGCTCAATGGCATCCACAAACTTCGGTATATCAGACGGATAATGCTGCCCGTCAGAGTCCATTGTTATCGCATACCGAAATCCGAGTCTTTGCGCATAAGCCATCCCGCACTGGAGGGCAACGCCTTTTCCCTGGTTACGTTCCTGTGTCAATGACCTTATACGTTCTCCGAAAGAGCCGATTATCTGAGCGGTCCCGTCAGTGCAGCCGTCATTGACAACAATTATGTCGCTGCAATACTCCAGGGCTTCATCAATGACAGACGCCAGCGTCCCGGCATTGTTGTATGTCGGTATTATCACGCAGCATCTCAGGGCCCTTAGCCTCTCAATGCAATTGTCGGTTTTGGCTTGAGTTCCGTCGTTCATCTGATTCTCAGTCAAAGTTTATGGTTTTCCTCAGTTTCATGGCCAGGAATGACGCAAACGGCTTTCCCGAAAGGAATTCAGCCGCGGAATTCATTGTATATGAATCCTTTGTCAATGTCATATCGAAGAGTGTCAATCCGAAATATGTAGTTCCGACAACTCTTACCCTGTCCAGACCTTCCCTTCTCGCCACCATCAGACCGGAGAGTTCATTCCGACCTGCCTTCAGCACGAAATCATAGCAGCTGTCAGACGCAGAAGCCTGATTTACAGCAGATTCTGACATTGACAATTCCACAGGTTCCGCAGCCTCGGAAATGAGCAGCCGGGGCATGCAGGAGGTGATTGTCAATGCTGCACTAGCGCACATCAAAAATAGCAGAAGGTATCGTCTCATTGAATTTCTTTTCAGAGAAAACATATCCGGTATAGTCCGTAGCATTCTCGAACATGACAAGCCTGTTCACTGACCAGTCCTTCTTGTCGAGGTAAATTTCCATTTTGGAGATATAGTTCCTGACAGTCTGGCTCTGAGGTGTTATGGTAATCAGATAATCAGACTGTGACTCCAGAATCACTGTCTGGAATCCGGTGCCCATGGCATTGAGATTTCCGGTCATGCAGGCGGCTATGAGCGAACTCATCTGGTCCATCATAGGGTTTCCTTTGGCGCTTATGACATTGGCCTTGCCATTGCTGACCGTCTTTATCCTGTCACCGGCAATCGTGATACGATATTTTGCAGGTGTCTGATAGTCAAGGCAGATACTATTCGGTTTCTGCCAGTAAAAGCGTCCCTCCGACTTCACGATGCGGCTGAAAACGCTGAGAAATTTTTCCTGGATGAATTTCGTCTGAATCGACGTAACAGCCGAAGTCCTGGTCATCAGTTCCTTACGGAATGCCTGCTCGTCTTTCACAGGTCCATATCCGGCGTTGTTGCCTGCCCTCATCGACGTTACCGCCATCAGGCACGACAACAGAATTATTGCGATTTTTCTCATATAGTCAATCTATTAAGTGCATGGACAGCAACCTGCTGGCCGGCACTGGTTCTAAACTTACAAATATAGTGAAACGACACCAAAGAATAAAATTCATGGTGCCGAAATAAGACGGAAAACGTTCCTGAATTTTGAGAGAAGTCAGTTTTGAGGAGGTTAAACTCCTTTTCCGTGTTCCATCCGCCATCAATGTAGACTTTAGGATGAATGCATCTATGCGACATGATGGAATGGCACAGCCATCAACGACAGCGCAGCACCGACACACATAAACCTAATCTTTGCTTTGTCGATTATGGGCGATATGCCCACAAACAAGGCAAGGACGAGCGACAATGCGCAGAAGCAGAGTGCCAGTAATGCTGTTCCCATATTCTATTCTGTTTTTTAATCTTTCAGACAAGCAAGCGGTATGACCTTTACCCCATCTGGACGAGTGTAGGCCATGCTGCCACCTGTCATGACGATCATCAGGTCGGGTTCGCGCAGCTGCACCTGCTTTTCTGTCTCATTATGCACTTGAATGAGTCGTTTAATTTCCAAAAGATGTTTGGCTCCTTCTTCTATTTCACGGCTGCCAAGTTTGCACTCTATCAGAGCATAGCGTCCATCGTCAAGATGAAGCACAAGGTCTGCTTCCAGTCCGTAGCGGTCGCGATAGTATGAGAGGCGGCTATCGCGAGAGGCTGAATACGCCCTAAGATCTCGTGCGCACATTTGCTCAAAAATAAAACCAAATGTCTTTAATTGAGTCATTAAGGATTCTGGTGACAGGTTGAGTGATGCGACTGCAACCGATGGATCACAGAACGCTCGTTTGGGTCTGCTTTGGATTGTTGTCTTGCTCCTTATGGAAGGGCACCAAGCCTCTATGTCCTGAATGACAAACAGTTTTTCCAATGCCTCAATGTAGCTTTCAAGTGTAGGCCTGGTACATTCTACATCATCAGAAGCAGTAACGTCTGCCAATATGGATGTGGTTTTCGCCAATGTAGAGATGTTGCGTGCGTATGATTTCATTATCAGGTGCGCCAACTTCTGATTTCTCTTTACTCCATCTATGCGTGATATGTCATTCTTATATACAGACTTTACATACTCTTTGGCAACAAGCAATTTTGACTTGTCGTCACCTAAATTCAATGTTGCAGGCCAACCTCCTCGGCATGCAGCAAATATGATTTCTTCCATTTTTAGTTCCGAGGTGGCGAAGATTTCTTCTTGAGGATTGTCGAACATCTCCATCAATGATACGCTGCCGTTAGATTCACCATACTCCCACAGGCTCATGGGCAGCATCTCCATCCGAGAAATACGCCCTGTTCCACTATGATGGATTTTACTGTTGTCAATAGCGTTAGATCCTGTCAATATGAATTGACCAGGCAAGCCACGCTCATCAACCTTTGTGCGCACTGCATCCCATAGCATTGGGGCATCTTGCCATTCATCTATCAAGCGAGGCACTTCCCCTTCCAATAAGAATGATGGCTTGGTAATGGCTGTAGCTAAATATTCTTCACGATGGTCCGTATCTTGTAAACTAATAACACTATTGGCCACCTGCTTGGCAGTGGTGGTCTTGCCACACCATTTTGGTCCTTCAATGAGCACTGCTCCCATTGCTTTAAGATGTGCTTTAAGTCTCACGTCGAAGACTCTATTTAGATATGCCATATTCGATTTTGTTTTATGCTGCAAAGGTACTCATTTTAATTTGATTACAAAACGTATTTTAAATTTTTGATGCGTTTTGTTTTAAATTTTTGTTGCAATCTATTTGTAATTTTTGATGTATTTCATTTGTAGTTTTTGGGGCATTTTATCATGTGTTTTTGTGGTAAAGCACTACCTTTCTACCCCTCCTTGTCTACTTTTACGAGTGCAGCACTTCGCAGAAGAAGATTGCGTGTTTGCTCATCGTTGCTTATTTCTATATTTGACCAAGGCCAAACTCGGCTGCAAATTTGCAGCACGCTCACGCAAATGGCTTATCTAATAACGGTTTACATTTCGAGAAAGTAACATGAATAAGTCGCCTCAGATTAAGAGAAGATTTTCGAAGATAGAGTGTGCTGGAGGCACATGACTGATGATAAAACAGATATTGACCGAAAAGATTCCTTAAGATGATGCAGGTTATTTTCTGAAGGTTGCTTAAATTTGCAGTTCGTAAAAACAATAAGCAATGAAAATAGAGCTCGACGTTCACACTCATACAGTGGCCTCAGGCCACGCATACAGCACGATTCAGGAAACCGCACAGGCTGCCGCTGAAAAAGGACTGAAAATATTGGGCATCACGGAACACGGCCCGAGTATTCCCGGCACATGCCACCCGCTGTATTTCAGGAACTTGCATTGTGTTCCACGCGAAATGTATGGTGTCCACCTGATGCTTGGTGCAGAACTTAACATCCTCAATACAAAGGGAGACATTGACCTTGACGAATTTCATTGGCGCATGCTCGACATCCGCATTGCCGGTATCCACAGCCTCTGCTGGGAAGGAGGCACGAAGGAGGAAAATACCGAAGGTGTTGTCAATGCCATGAGAAATCCTTTTGTCCAGATTATCAGCCACCCGGGAGACGGAGTTGCAGAACTGGATTTCGAAAGACTGGTCCAGGTCTCCAAAGAGACCCGTACAATATTGGAAGTCAATAACCACACATTGGCTCCTGCCCGCCATAAGGCTTCATTTGCCGTGCCGAACAATCTGGAAATCCTTAGACTCGCCAAACAATATGAAGTGCCGATTATTCTCGGCAGCGATGCACACGTTTCGACCATGGTAGCCAAGTACGATTATCTGGAACCTCTTCTGGCCGAGACGGAATTCCCTGAAGATCTGATACTTAACACAAGCGCAGAACGCTTCCTGGAATATCTCAAGAAAATCTAGGGGAACTATATACGTGATGGCAACGAAAATACGCTTGCAACTCTTCCAAGAAACTGCGAGCCGGAGCGCCTGCCGATGAGGCCTGCGACAAATGACAGTCTTACCAAGTTTCAATTTTCCATCCTTCCGGAATGCCATGTGCGCCCGTTACGTCCCAAGTCGCTTTTTTGCTCTTGATGAATGTTCCGGAAGCCGCCACGCCGCTGAGCCAGTCTTCGGTCGTTTTCTTTGACGGCTCGGTTGTGAACAGCCCTATGACATATCGGAGATTGCGGCAATCTTTATACATAAACTCATAACAATTGCTCACAAGCTCCGTTGCCGGAAGTTCCGGCGCTGATGTAAGACTTGTACAGCCCTCAAACATACAATGATAGCAACCCATCTCCAATCTTGTAGCAGGAAGTTCGGGTGCAAATTTCAGACTTGTACAGTTTGCGAACATGTTGTTATAACAATAGACTTCCATTTCTGTTGCAGGGAGGTCAGGAACATATGTCAGAGCGGAACATCCTTTGAACATCATCCCATAACAATTGTATGCCAACACCTTGGCCGGAAGTTCAGGAGCGGATTTCAACCCTGTGCATCCCGCGAACATTCGGAAATAGCATCCCTGTCCCATTGTTGTTGCCGGGAGTTCAGGCGCAGACAGCAGGCTTTTGCATCCTTCAAATAAAGCGAAAAATGCATTCGTTGAAAGTGGAGTGGAGAAATCCCTGTCTAACAATGACATGATATTCCCTTGAGCAGTGATGGGACCGGAAATCTCGAAATGATAGTAACTATCGGAGCCCTTGCTGAATGTAAGATTTTTCTGCTCGCCGGCTCTGAAAAGTAAAAATGTACCGTCCGCCAATGAAATTTTTTCCCCTATGGTATATGGATTCCACTGGGACTCATCGGTGCTGTATTCCAATGTGATTTCATCCGGAGTCCCCACTTTTGCAAGACGGACAATGGACTTTCCGGAAGAAATGAACGTAAGACCTTTGTAGTTCACTGTCGGAACAGGGGCAGGGGGAAGACTCTGTTTGTTACAAGCGGAAAATCCCGCAAGCAGAACGAAAGAGACAATAAGATTGAATATCTTTTTCATGTTATCAATACTCTTTAAGTGAAAAAACAAAACAACTTGTGTCGCGATAAATGACTGGCTACCGAGTTTCAATTTTCCATCCTTTCGGAATGCCGTGTACGCCCGTCACGTTCCAGGTGGCATCTTTGCTCTTGACGAATGTTCCGGAAGCGGCCACACCGCTGAGCCAGTCTTTTGTGGTTTCTTCTGATGGGCTGGTTGTGAACAATGCTTTGACATATCGGAGCTTGCTGCAATCTTTAAACATAAGCTGATAACAATTGCGAATAAGTTCTTTCGCCGAAAGTTCCGGTGCTGATGTAAGACTTGTACATCCTTGGAACATTTCGCTATAACAACCCCAATCCAAGGTCGTCGCAGGGAGTATAGGCGCTGATGTAAGACTTGTGCATCCGTTGAACATGCTATGGTAGCATTCTGTTACCAGGTATGTAGCCGGAAGTTCCGGAGCCGATGAAAGACTTGTACATCCCTCAAACATATGCTGGTAGCAATTGGACTCCAATCTTTTAGCCGTGAGTTCAGGTGCGGATGTCAAACCCGTACAGTTTGCGAACATACTGTTATAACAATAGGCTTCCATTTTTGTTGCCGGAAGCTCAGGCGCAGATGCCAGAGCGGAACATCCTTTGAACATCCACCCATAACAATTGTTTGCCAATACATTGGCTGGGAGTTTAGGCGCGGATGTCAACCCTGTGCATTCAGAGAACATTCCGAAATAACAGCCCTGTTCCATTGTTGTTGCCGGGAGTCCCGGGGCAGATGTCAGAGCGGAACATCCACGGAACATATACCGATAACAATTAGTTGCCAATGCTTCGGCCGGGAGTTCCGGGGCAGATTTCAGAGCTGTGCATCCTGAGAACATTTGGGAATAGCAGCCCTTTTCCATTGTTGTTGCCGGAAGTTCCGGCGCAGACAGCAGGCTTGTGCATCCTTCAAATAATGCGAAAAATCCATAAAATGTAAGCGGAGTAGAGAAATCCCTGTTTAACAATGACATGATATTCCCTTGTGCAGAGATGGGACCGGAAATCTCGAAATGATAGTAATTTTCGTCATCCTTACTGAATTTGCGATTTTTATGCTCGCCGTTTCTGAACAGTAAAAAGGTACTGTCCGCCAAAGTAATCGTTTCCCCTATGGTGTATGGCTTCCAATGGGTCTCATCAGTGCTGTATTCCAATGAGATTTCATACGGAATCCCCACTTGTGCAAGACGGACAGTGGATTTTCCGGAAGAAATGAATGCAAGACCCTTGTAGTCCGCTGACGGGACAGGATTCTTCGGTACCTGTTGATTGCCTGAATCGTCCTTACTACAAGCGGAAAACCCCGCAAGCAGAACGAAAGATACAAGAATGTTGAATACCTTTTTCATATTATCAATATTCTTTAAGTGATAAAACAAAAACAGCTATGAGTTCAATCCCGCAAACCATAGATTCGCAGAGCGGCACACTTCGCAAAGCTGTATGCCACAAATATATAAAAATTTGAAAACATAAAGTCCATCTCGGCAAAAAGTCTCAAATAAGGCCAACGTGTTTCTAATCAATGCAATTTAAAAACATATGTAATAGTTCCTTGTTGGAGTAAAGGTGCGTCGTCATCGGAATTGAAGCGAGTTGCAAGTGCAGCTTTTCTGGCCGAACGCCATAGTTCGGAATTATTAACGGTAGTTCCCCCTGCCCCTGGTTCTACTTTTACGACGTTCCCATATGTGTCAACCCATATAGACACAACAACAGTCCCAGACTCTTTGACATTGTATTCCGGTTTTGCAATTGTCCCCACAACAGTGCGCCCTTCCAGGATGATACCGTTTGATGAAGAGACCTCTACCATTGGCGACAAATTGTTCTTGCACTCAAATTTGTATCCGGAATATACGATAAAAGACGTGCCGCCTTTTTCATAATAGCTCAGATTTTCATTATCTTCCATCCGAAACCTAATCTCCGTGCATTCAAATTTAGGATCATATATCCCTTCTCTCGCGTCTTTGATATTGACCACTTGATCTCCAAACCGAAACGAAGTCGTGCTTTTGACAATGATATTGCACGGCCAGTTCTCTCTCCGTATATCCGAATAATTATATTTGACGGACTGAATGACAAGAGTGTCAGACTGAACAGGAGGCTGTAATTGTCCATGGGCGACAACGCTTAAGCATAAAGCAGCAATAACCAAATAAAACCTTTTCATCTCATGCAAGTTTAATGTTCGATAGAATATCCAAAAATAACTAAAATAATCTGTATTTCCGCTAAAGTCTCAAGGGCAAAGTGAAACCGGACTAAAGCCTGTGGCGTCCGCTGTTTTTCCTCTTGGACATACCCATATGGAAAGACTTACATAGGGAGGGGCCTGTCGTAATGGTAGCCGGCAGCGTCCAGAAGATCGAGCAGTCTGGAAACCAGGGCGGATTCGCCCGGAAGACGGTCATGGAGAAGGATTACGGAACCAGGCTTGAGCTGGCGTATAATTCTGTCCAGAACCAGATTTCGCGATTTGTCATCCTGATGATAATCCCTTGTATCGAAACTGCGTATGGACCAGCCGACAGTTTCCAGGCCAAGTTTCTTGACCGCATAGGCTATTGTCGGATTCACGACGCCAAAAGGGGGACGGAAGAGACGGACATCCCTACCGGACAATCTGTCCAAGATAGACTTGCACTCAGCAATATCATTGAGCATGAGCCTCTTGGAATAGAGAGGAAAGGTATTGGCATGGCTGAAAGTATGAATTCCGACTGAGTGGCCCTCGGCCAGAATACGCCTAAGCAAAGGCTCCTGCCCAGTCACATTTTTACCGACAATGAAAAACGTGGCCACTGCACCCCTAGTCTTGAGGACATCCAGAACAGCCTCAGTTTCAGCGCCTGCAGGCCCATCATCGAAGGTCAGATAGACGACCTTGTCGGCTGTTTTCGCACGGCAGAACGCCTTGAGATACACACCTGATCTTATACTTGCAGACGCCCACACGAGGAATGCAAGAATCAGGATACAGGTCAATGTCAGAAGTACGGGGAACATAACTACTCCGCCTCCGCACGCAAAAGAATCATCTGCCCATCGACATTGACATCATCCTTCACGAGGATGCACGTTCCAGGATGGAGTGAAGCATTGGAAAGAAGAAATCTGGACATTACTACTGGCAGCATCGTCATGAATGCGCCAACTTCATGTATATAGCTGCTGCACAAGACATTGACAACTTGAGAAGCCGCACAGACATTGACAAAATCATCGACAGGGACTGATGACGTAGCGATTCCGAGGAGACGGTATGAAGTGGTTTCAGGACGCGCTCCCGACACTACAAAAGAGCTCGCGCCCTCGCCCAACGGCATTGACTCATAGATTCCCATATAGCGTCTGAGCCGGTCAACTGTCTCGGTAACTTCATCGAAGGAGCCGACAAGGACATACTTAGACGAGTCATCGGAAAGCAACATCGATGCATCTGTCAATGCCGCTGACAATCCGGCCCCGCGCTGCACGTAAGTCATGTTGTATGCACGGATTTTTCTTATCAATGCTATATAACCTGAGGCTGTATTGAAGGTAGATTGCATGAAAGGCGACGGATTCAGAAGGTCCGGCATATCCAGCATATTGTCAGCGAATGAGATAGTGTCCTTCATGAATCCCATTCCGGTAAATGTCACGATACCCGCGACATCAGATGAGTCAATGCCTTCCAGTGACTTGAGTCCGCAGCAGACAGCCATCTTCAGCAGTCGTCCCATCCTTCTTCGCAGATTGGCCTCCTTAATAACAGGCTTATAGTCAGGTTCTTCTGCCATTATAGGAGATTCCGGAGCATTAACGGAATCATATCCATTGCCGCTGATGACATTGAAAGAAGACAGCCAACAAGGGACAGGCGGTATGATAATTTGACTACTCATCTTCTGAAATGGTTGAAAATACGAGGGATACACAATTGCCGCTAAAACCGAATGCGGAACTCAGCACATGGCGCGGAGGGATTTCGCCTCCGTAATATGGAACGAGTCCGGTCTCAGGTATCGGAGTCACTTCACGCCAAGATTTCATAAAAGAGAAGTCATTGTCTGCCAATGCCTTACAGCACAATGCCGCCTCGATTCCTTCTGACGCACCCAAAGTATGGCCGAAGTAAGGCTTCATGGAACTGAACGGAGGGACCTGGCCTCCGAACACGCGCAGCATCGCGTTGCTCTCCGCAAGGTCATTGATTTCTGTTCCTGTGCCATGAGTATTGACAAAACCTATATCTGACGAGGTCAGACCGGCCTTTTCGATTGCAGAAGACATTGACAATCCCGGCCCTGTGCCTTCTGGTGTGCTTGCTGTCTGATGATAAGCCTCATTTGCATTGCCCCAGCCGGAAAGCCGGCACATCGCACCGTCACTGACTGCGGAAAGAACAAGATAACCTGCACCTTCGCCGAGATTAAGCCCGGCACGCGAAACATCGAAAGGACGACAGATTTCCGAGTCCAGGATACGGAGGGAATTGAAGCCGTTCAATGTAAAACTGCACAACGCATCTGTTCCGCCTGCTATAACAATGTCCGCAAGGCCTGCCTCGATTAGACGTGCACCATACATGATGGCGTTACCCGCAGCAGAACAAGCTGTGCTGATGGTAGTTACAAATGAAAATTCAGGCAAAAGGCTTCTGCAGAACGCGGCCATGGCATCGGTCACAGCCCCGGGTGAATGCATGCGGAGGTAATCCGGATCCCCATTTTCAGGGTCCTGACGATGAGCTCTCCAGAACACCTCGCTGAGGTCCATTCCACCGACAGAAGTTCCGTTGATGAACGCAATGCGGGGACTGCCCTCGAACAAATGTCCGGAATTCACACTCTTCACAGCCTCTGACAATGCGCACAAACCCAGCAGCGCTGTCCTGCTGATAACGATTTCCGATGCTATGCCAAGTTGCGACTTAAGTTCAGCATCAGATGCAGACACCTCAGCCACAGGCAGTCCAAGAGAAGTTTCGAATCGCTTTGCCGCACCATGATGCAAGATGCCTGAAGACACATAGTTCTTCACGCATCCTATCGAAGTTCCGGCAGCAGAAACGACTCCCGCGCCATTGACATATATCCTCCGCCCAGACATCTTACTTCCGGTTTGCCGTGATATAGTCTGCCATTGTCTTGACTGAATGGAACACCTGCTTTCCCTCAGCAGGATTCTTCAGTTTGATGCCGTATTCCTTGTCCAGAAGAAGGATAATCTCCAGAGCATCAATAGAATCCAATCCCAGTCCTTCATCTCCGAAAAGAGGAGCCTCCGGATCGATGTCTTCTGGTTTCACTTCTTCAAGGTTAAGCGCTTCAATGAGCTGCACCTTCAGTTTTTCTATGAGTCCTTCCATTTTATTCCATTGTTTCAGTTCTTGCCGGCCACAGCAAGTTCTTACTCTCTTACACGCAAGCCGACCAAAGTTCAAATTTAGCGAAATATTCTCCATTCAGAAAATCAAGATGCCCGATGATGCAATATCGCAGGTCGGAAGCCCCCGACATCAATGAAGCATAATGTTTCAGATCCGACATCGTCCTGTCATCAGACCAGAACCACGTATTTTCCCCCTTGATATGATGCCTGATAGAGATTTCCCCTGCCGCGACATTCGGAAGCGTATATACGAACACTGCCGGACTCGATGCCGCATCTCCTTCTTTGTCAATGATTTGCTGATGTTTCATATCAGTATCCAAGCAGCCGTACTTGCCGGACAGGACCATTCCGCATTCCTCTTCGCCGAATTCTATCCCATCCAGGAGCCAAGCTGCAGTCACATATCCGAGTTTGCACAAGTCGTCCATCTTGTAGAACTTCATATTATTCTCCCCTCTCGACTTGAATGCTTCTCTTATGAAAGTTCCGAAATCGGCAGACTTATCCGTAAAAACTGCACTGTCATCGACAAGAACCTCTCCTGCATTGACCTCTACTGTTCTGAATCTCTGCATTTTGCGCGGACTGGCTTCACGAAGGCACGGTACCGGTCCCGCTTCAGGAGACGATGTGAGCAGTACTGCGGCATTGGTTCCGCCGAAACCGGATGCAGTCTTGAGACAATGATTGATTTTGCCGGCAGGGCTTGACAAGACCAAATTCTTCGTTATCAATCTGTTGGATGCGCACACATTGAGCGGCACACTGACTCCGGACTTTTCATATCCCTTGGTCCCGGCGATTATGCCCTCCTGGATTTCCGCTGCCGCAATTATGGTTTCAATGACACCGGACGCTCCCATCGTATGTCCGAAATAAGGCTTCAGACTCTGAACCGGAACATCCTGGACTCCGGCAAGACATGCGGCCTTGGACTCCATCTCGTCATTATATACGGTAGCCGTTCCATGCATCTGCAGAAGGTCGATTCCGGCATCATTGACCCCGGCCTCCTTCATTGCATTGCGCATGGCGAAAAACAGCCCGTCACCGGTCCTGGACGGCCCTGAAATATGATTCGCGTCGTCCGAAACCGAACCTCCGTCTATGCTCACATATCCCGATTCAGAATCCAGACCACAACTCCACATGACTGGATTCGATGTCAATGCAATTGCTCCGGCGGCTTCTCCGAGATTCAGTCCGCATCTGGATTCGTCATAAGGACGGCAGAGATCCGGACTCAGTGATTTGAATGAAGCGAATCCGCTGGTAATGAATCGGTTCTGCGTATCAGCCCCGACTACAATAACCATGTCGTAATCCCCGACAAGCAACATTCTTCGCGCGGCCACTATGGCAGAAACGCCTGAAATACAAGCATTTGAGATTATGCGGATGTCGGACTCCGGGACTCCGGAAAACTCAGAAATGCACCTTGTCATCGACGGAAACAGGACTTTGTCGTCATCTGACGGGATGAAAGGACCCGATCCGCAACGGCCTTCAAGAGCCGAGATATTGCCCTTGGCCGTGGCTACCACGATACCGGTGCGACCATTTCCGAGAGCAGTTTGCAGTTCCTGCGGCAGGCTCCGGATCAATGACTTAAGGCAGCCGCATGTAAGGATTTCTGTGCGGGTCAATGACATGGCTCTTTCCCCAAGGCGTTCTCTGACATTGACATATACCTCTTCCGGAATTATTCCGGCCATCAGGGCCGATTGGGTGATTCTGGAACCGGAAGTCCGTGCCACTCCTGTCTCACCTTTCAGAATGGCTGAGAAGTTCTTCCCGACGCCTTCGCCGAGTGGCGTAATCATCGATGTCCCGGCTATATATACTTTTCCGTGAAACATATTTCAAGAACATTTTACCAGACTGTGTCCGTATCCGAGGCCGTCAGTGATACTTTCCACCTTCAGGCCGGCTTCATTGATCATAAGTTCCAGACGCTCACTGAAGAACATCTTGCTGTTTCCGTTTGCCATTGCCGTGAAATAGACGCTGGTCTGGGCAAGGTCGAAAGATGCCGTATCGAAGTGTTGCCTGTCCCATAAAGTCTCCATAATGAACACTTTGGCTCCAGATTTGAGGGAGGAGGCCACCCTTCTGAGGATGCTCACGACCTGTTCTTCCGAGAAGCAGTCCAGAAACTGGCTCATCCACACGACATCGAAACCGCCCGGGATTTCGGTGTCTTCTTTAAGGAGATCGCCCGGATAAGTATGAATTCGTCCGGCACAGGGCTTTCCTGATATATTATTCTGTAGAAGTCCTATTTGCTGAGGCAGGTCCATCACGGTAACATTGACCTCAGGATATTTCTCTACGCATTTAAGTGCGAATCTTCCGGTATTTCCGCCGATGTCGAGGACTGACCTGACATTGTCTCCGAAAACCAGAGGCATCGCCTGCTCGAATGAATTGTCCGAATAGAAATGGTCGAACCCGAACCAGCTTTTCTGTACCTGCTCCGGCAGAGAGGACAATCCCTCATAAAGAGTCGGCCAGTCGCCAAGTTCCTTGAGGCCGGCAGGGCGCCCCTCCCGAAGAGCCTCGTCCAGATGGAAAAGCCCCTTGTAATTCACGTCATGGTTGAAGTCAATGTCGGCACGCACCATAGGATCGTTCAGGAGAAACCACCCTATCTTGCTGACAGTAAATCTCTTGTCATTCAGAAATACAGTTCCGGCGGTCAATGAGGACTCCAGAAGGACAGAGACGGCATACACCGACAATCCTGTCTTTTCCGATATTTCTTCGACTGTCATTCCGGCAGGCGTCTTTCTACCGGCCTCTTCGAGCATACCGAAAATGCCGTACTTTACCATCAGGCGGCTTACCTGAAACACTATCGGCGCGAAGGCTATCTTGTGTGCCTCGCGCTGCGCATCCTGTGCTGACATTCTGCACCCTTTGTACTTCGGATCCATATTTTAGGTTCTTAAATTCCAGAAATCATAATAATTGTACCACTGCTCGGGATGAAGTCTCAGTTCATTTTCCAGAGAGACTGTAAACTGCTCCACGACAGCGTGCTCGACTCCCCTCCGTCCTGACGGGACATCAGCCTTCAGAAACTTGAAGCTGTAAGTCCTATGTGCCTCACGGACAGCATAATAAAAGATTACCGGCACATGGATTCTCGCAGCGATATGGAACGGGCCGAACGGGAGACGGATATCTCTTCCCAGCATCTTTCCATCCAGGAGTTTCTCTTCATTGACATATCTGTCCGCCATGAAACAGACAAGTTCACCTCTGCTGAGAGCCTCCGTTATCATGAAGACGTGGGCAATGTTGTCCTTATTCACAGGTATGATTTTGAATGCTGCGTCAGGGTCCTGATTCTTGGCCAGGACTTCCTTGATGTCAGCATGTTCATTGTCATACATTACCAGATTCAGTTTTGCTCTGAATTCCTTGAAGAATGGCTCCCCTGCCGCCCAGTTTCCGAAATGCGCACCCATGACTATGGCCCCGTTCCCGGCCAATACCGAATCGCGCATAAGTTCGAGATTCTCAAACTCAAACCGGAATCTGTCCTGAAGGCCCGCGGAAATGGCGAATCTGTCAATGATGGACTGGCCGAAAGAGTAATAGTTCTTCCAGATGAAAACGGCAGACTTCAATACGCCGTATCCCAGAACTTTTCTGGCATAATGCCATATATCTACAGTGGAACGAGGTGCCGCCGGGATGAAATAAAAGGACACAAAGAAAAGAAGGATATATGCTGTTCCCAGTCCGCAATGCTTTATCAGAAATATGAAGATTGCGTAACCAGTCTTTCCTCCTCTGGATTTACCCTGCCAGCCTCTTGCCATATTACATATTCAAGTTTAGCAAGCTATACCATTACTTGCAGATATCCAATCTTTCACAGAGAAAGTCATAGAAATCGGCAAAAGTCTTGACTGATGCGAAATCTTCTTTTTTCATGACATAGCCGAAATTCTTTTCCACAAGCACGACAACATCTACTATATCCAGGCTGTCGAGATCCAAGACTCCCATCAGTGATGCATCCGGCTGCATGTCAGCCACATCCGCCTCAAACTCTTCAGACAACACTTCATTGACTTTATTTATAAGTTCTTCTCTGGTCATTGATTCAATTCTTAAAGTCCGCGAATTTAGTCATTTCTCGCGTCTTTTCAAAGAAGGCCGTACCAGCAAGCATATTAAGTAACCTTCAAAAAATAACCTGGCTCATCTTAAGGAATCCTTACCAAACGGCACTTTCCGAAAAAATGTGAGCCAGTTCGCGGGAAATATATTAACTTTGTCATGCACATACGTTTGCAGGCCTGAATTTGTTTAGACGACAGACAATGACATTGAAAAATTTCATCTTGACAGCATTCCTTGCGGTCATGACCGCATGCAATCCCGGCGTGTTCGTAAATGACATCGGGCCTTCGGCCAAGGAACTGACTTTCAGTGCGGCTGGAGAGACCAAGGAAATCAAATTCAACAGCAGCGACTGGGGAATCATCGAATTGAGAGCCGGAATGAATGTATTGAACGTGACTGTCTATCCCGACAATGATGAGCCATTCACGACGACCTCTCCGAAACTTTACGGCACCGGCAGGATTATAGTAGATTTCGGAGACGGAAGCGAGTGGAAAATCGTCAGACCGACTGGAAAATCCATGGTCATCACTTCTGGAAGAAACAACATGTCCTACTACCGGTGTTTCTCCATAATATTGTCCAACAATGTGAGCCAGGAGTCAATCGATATTCTCCAAAAGTCAGGTTCCCAGGATTCTGACGATACAGGTCCAGTCTCTATCGGGCTTAATGATGACCAGGACAATGACCAGACACCTTTCGGTAATATTCATCAGATATGAAAAGGCAAAGAATAACTGTGTGGCTTCTTGCTGTCTTTGTCGGGATGTCCGTCTGGGCATCTCCGGCCTTCGGGCATGACGGATATGACGATAAAAAGGTTACTCACCATATGGGCCTGGACGCCAGGGGTTCGTGGCTGGTTCCGACGCATCAGTTTTTCAGCGGAGAGAACAAATTGGGCAAACCTCTGGACAAAGCCGTCTCCGCACACCTGCAGTATTCGTTTTCTTTTCCGGAGGCGAGTGTCTTCGGACAGATTTATCCTACTGCATATCAGGGAGTCGGAGTAGCATGGAACACCTTCTTCGATCCCGAGGAAATGGGGTCACCGGCTGCCGTCTATGTTTTTCAGGGCGCCCAAATAGCAAAGATCGGAAGGAAGATTTCGCTGGATTATGAGTGGAATTTCGGCATATCTGCAGGCTGGCATCCATATCGCGAAAATCTCGACGGAAGCGGAAGGGAAAATGTCGCCAATCAGGTTGTCGGGTCCAAGGTCAATGCCTATATCAATGCGGGGCTCATGGTTTCATGGAGGCCCACACCGGCATTGACCATCAACGGAGGCATTGACCTGAGCCATTTTTCTAATGGCAACACGGTTTATCCGAACGGCGGCGTTAATCTTCTGGGCGCGAGAATCGGCGCAGCCTACAGTTTTGGTGCCGAGAAAGTTAGGGAGCCGTCGCTGGACAATCATGCCCTGTTTTGCTCCAATGATTTCATGACCGGACTGAAAAACCGGGAGATGGAAAGGTCAGATTTCAGCAAAGATTTCAAGCATAGGTTTTCGGTAGATATAACCGTATTCGGCGCCGGAAGGGCAAAGGGAATAAAGAGAGACAATGAGAGCTTTATCTGCAAGGGCAGATTCGGCATTCTCGGCATCAATGTCAATCCGTTATACCGCGTCAACAAGTTCCTCCAGGCCGGTTTTTCCGTGGATGTGCAATATGATGAAAGTGCCAATATCCAGAACCACGTAGCCGGTACGGTGGCCACTGACACGGGCTACGAACTCAGATTCTATCGTCCACCATTGAAAGAACAGCTTGCAGCAGGCCTGTCGCTTCGCGCCGAGCTGACGATGCCTATTTTCACTGTCAATGTCGGTATCGGCCACAATGTCATATACAAAGGCGACGACCTGGCCGGTTGGTACCAGATCGTCGCTCTTAAAGCAAGCCTTACAAGTCATATTTTCCTGCATATCGGCTACAAACTCAACAAGTTCCATGATCCGAACAATCTGATGATAGGTGTCGGTTTCAAGTTCGGAGGCAGCCGGAAGATTTGATGTCATTCGAGTTTCACCATGGCCAGACGACTCATTTCGAGTTCGCCGGGATGACTTGAGTGCATTGAATGATTCTATTTCTTCAGAACCGGCAGTTCCAGATATGAAACTGCAGATTTGACTGTAATTTCTGAGGTTTTGTAGGCATCAGCTGTCGCTGTATTCTGGTTCTCGACCCATGTCTGAGGGTTCATAGCAATCAGCGGGAACCAACTTCCCTGCACCTGCACCATAACCTGATGTCCGGGCATGAAGATGTGGTCAATGTCGCACATCGGAAATTCCACTCTGACTGTTTTTCTGGATTTCACAGGTTCTCCCTTGTCGAATCCTCCGCGATATCTTACAGGCATAACATCGCCTCTTACAAGCATCTGATAGCCGTCAGGACGGACGTCAATGAGTTTCACGATAATATCCGCGTCCGCGAGCTTTTCCGCACCGTCAACGCTCATTTCAATGACAACGTTTACTGGTCCCGCAAGATGCAGTTCTTCTGTCAATGTCTCTGCGCGATATGTCAAAACGTCTTTTCTTTCAGATGCAAAGGTCTGGTCTGCAGCCATATACGCACGGTCTCGGCTTGTAGCCTTGCTATTCATATATGGTACCGGATTCTGCGGGTCTGATGTGATTCTGCGGCTGCCTTTCTGAGGTTTGCCTCTGCCTTCCATTACGAGTCCGCCGTTTCCGGAGAGATACAATTTACTGAATTTCATATCTTTAGGTGGCCAGACATCGTATGAGCTGGTAAGTGTGGCAGCATTGACCCCGACCATTTTCGACTTCATTGTCTCTGACGATGGAAGGACATTGACCTTGGCCGGTGCTTTTCCTTTTCCTTCGAGGTAGTAGGCGAAGAACGGGTATTCGATGCAGTCCTGGTACCATGCGCCTGATGCTTCGCCGTAGTATGCCTCCGACAGGTGATTGATGGTTCTGTTGTTCCATCCGCCGTGGTACCATGGGCCGGCTGCGAGGTACAATTCGCTTTCCGGAGACAGTTCTTTCATCTTGTAATATGTTCTGAACGCGCCGTAGCAGTCCTCGGCATCGTAAAATCCGCCGGTGACGAGCATAGGGATTTTTATGTCAATGAGGTGAAGGCTTGGATCCCTGTCGATCCAGAACTGGTCGCGGTCAGGGTGTTTCATCATGTCTGACCAGAATCTCAGGCTGTCTCCGAAGAAGGCAGAGAGTTCGTCCATCGGCTTGCCTCTGAAGTACTCATAGATGTCTTCCTTGATTTTAACGAGGTTTGACATGCCTACAGCAGATGGTTTCCTGAATTCTCTATAGAATCCGCCTCCAAATCTGTAACTATCTGTAAGACAGAGCGCTCCATTGTGGTGTGCGTCGTCACCCATGTACCAGTCAGTAGCCGGCGCCTGAGGTGATACGGCCTTGATTGCAGGGTGTTTTGCCAATGTTGCCATAGTGGTATAGAATCCGCCATAGGAAACGCCTTTCACTCCGACGATTCCAGTGTTTTTGGTGTTTGCGAGCAGCCATTCAACGCTGTCATATACGTCAGTGGCGTCGTCTGTCTGCACTTTTCCGTCCACAACGACTGTGTCCGCGGCGCCGTCAACGCCAGATACATACGGTCTCATGTTTTCGTAAGTGCCTGTGCTCAGGAATTTACCTCTAACATTCTGTACGACAATAATATATCCATCCGCGACATAGTTTGCCATGTCGCCGGTCAGTCCGCTGTGATACACTCCTCGAATTTTTCCGTTCTCTGTTTCACCCGGTTTCAGTCCATATGGTTTCCGCGAATACGGTGTCAATGTCAGCATGATCGGAGACTTCTGTTTCCCGATTCTGCTCAAGTATTCGTCCGTCGGTTCGTATATCGCAGTATAGATTTTTTCTCCGTCCCTAACTTCGACCATGACTTCCCTCTTAGTGTAGTTTTCATTAAGCCATGAGTCATTTACAACCCGTCCGTTCTGGGCCGATGCGATGCTAGTGCCCATCAATAGTGTCTGCACTATGGTCAAAGAAACTGCAATCTTAAGTTTTGTCTTCATTATCTAGTGTTTTTAGTTCTGTTTTACAGAGTTTGCGTCCTATGAACGCTGTCTTTTCCGCCCCGGCCGGGCGAAACAGAATGTAAAGTTAGGATAAGAAACGCAGAGGCGCAAGAAAGTCAACAACAATCCACTTGGAAGGAAAGCCTGATGCTTACAAACAACTGTTCATCACTACGCATACATCCGATCAGATTGATTGTTCTGAGGAATAATCACATTGTGGATATTATCGACGTACTTGGCAAGCGGAACAAGATAAAGTTCAAATACCGACAACTGCTCATCGAACGGAGCCTCATTGACGACGATTTCTTTCGTTATGTCTCCATTCTGACAGACATAACTCAGGATAGTCATCAAGAACTCCTCCTGTTCAGAATTGAGGTCGGCTCCGGAAATAAATTCCCCGAATTTCTTCACAGCTTCTTTTCTGTCAATGCCGATGAGGGATCGGATAAAGGCACCTACGTTGGCTCCGCAAGTCATTTCAGACGTAAACCTGTCGTAGTCCTCCTTGGTTCCAAGCTCCTCCCATAGGATTCTCTCAAGTTCCTTCACATCATCGGAAGAAAGCTGCTCAATGTTGTATATCTTGTCAAGTACGGGCAGGTGTCTGTTGCTGGCAAGAAAATCGATGACTTTTTGTTTGTAGCTTACTCTTGTAATAACTCCCGTACTCTCCCCATCGTAGCTGATAACGTCATCGATGTCTACAATGAACCATTTGCCCTTCTCACCGACGAGGAACTTCATCAAGTCCCGCAAATCAGTTCTGACCTTCTCCATCCATAGAAGATTGCCGTTCTCCCATACAACGGGCGACAACACTTCCTTGATGGTTCCCATTTTAACTTGAATCTGAGGAATTGACGCCTTCTCTTGGAGCTTGTCGGCGATGAGTTGTACTCTCTGTATGCACTTATCAGCATTGACATCCTCAGAGATATAGCTGAGCTCGATAGTCAATGTCAGCACGTCAAACTTCTTCGCACTTTCATCAAGCGTATTTTTCGGAAGAAGCGGAGAAATGTCAGATTTGAGCGTCAGGACATCGACATCAGAGATGTATGTCCAAGAATCAGCCTCCTTGAAATGGCTCACGGACTCCCACTTGGCCCGTACTGAAATATGATTGTCAGACAGAGCATATACTTGTTCTCTAAGGAGTTGCTTGATATCGTCGTGAAGCTGCTTCTCATACGGAATCTCTTGATGCTTCTGATGCTGAAGATGGAACGCTATATCTGTCCGGAGACAGAAAAGACGCTCTGTCAATGATTGTATAGATACCGCTTCCTTTCCGTTAGGGTTCTTTTCGAAGTATTCAAAATTTCTGCACCAATCGAAGATGTAGAAGCAGTCCTTGTCCTTACCTTCTCCGTAGATGTCAGGGCTTAATCTTGTGCCTCTTCCAATCATCTGCATAAACTTGATTTTACTCTTGACGATTTTGAAGAAGACAAGGTTCAGAACGTCGGGAATATCGATACCCGTATCAAGCATATCAACACTCACAGCAATCTGCGGTTCTCCGTCTCTTATCTCAAACTTATCGATAAGGTCTTGAGAATATGTCACATAGTTATCGATGAGAGCACAGAATTCTGAGCCGTACTCAGGATAGAGTATATGAAATCTTTTGACGATAAGTTCTGCATGACGATGATTGTAGGCGAAGATGATAGACTTTCCTATACGCTCCCCGCTTTGAACTTTCAGTCCGTTTTCCATCAGGTCTTGGAGGACGGCATCGACGGTATCCACATTGAAGATATAACTGAATATCTCATTGTTGGCTATATCCCTATGGTATTGCTCAGAGTTCAGGTCGAGAGCCTTACGGGTTTGCTCATACTCCCATACGGCTTCCATCTGCTTCTTCTCTGCCTCGGACAGATTGCTATACTTGATTCCTTCTTTCAAGATGAGGGAACCGCGCTTGAAGCCGTGATAGTTGACGAGGTATCCGTCAGATACGGCATCCTCAAGTTCGTAAGCATAGTTAGGCTCTCCCTGCTCCATCTCAAAAATATCGTAAGTGCTCTTGTCCACCTCATCACGAGGAGTGGCCGTAAGTCCAAGCATCAATGCGTCGAAGTAGTTGAAGATAGCTCCATACTTGCCGAAAATGCTTCGATGAGCCTCGTCAATAATAATCAGGTCAAACCTACCGACAGAGAACGGCTTGTCCTCAGTGTCGATGTAGTTAATCATTGTCTGATAGGTTGAGAATATGATACGGGCATTGGTGTCCCTGTCAGAGTTTCCATCATTCAGGACACAAGTCGTTGCATTAGGTAGGAGCTTGACAAAGTTCTTGTGAGCTTGGCTGACAAGACTGGTCCTGTCAGCAAGAAAGAGCACGTTCTTTACCCATCCGTTTCTCTGAAGAACATCGACAAAGGAGATGGCCACTCTCGTCTTTCCCGTACCCGTAGCCATGACAAGCAATCCTTTGCGGTGCTTGCTGTTATAGTGTTCGCAGACAGCCTTGATAGCCATCTTCTGATAGGGTCTGTCTGTAATATTGTCATTAACGGAGAAATCTGTAATATCTTGTCTTCCGCGCTGTTGAATTAGCAACTCCAAGTCATTGGCAGTATGAAATCCGTAAAGTCTGCGTGGAGGATAGCCAAGCCCGTCAATGATGTTGGTTTCAAAGCCGTTGGTGTAGTATATCACGGGACGAACCCCGTACTGACTCTTAAGACAATCAGCATAGAGCTCAGCCTGATGCTTGCCCTTAATCGGAGATATGGATGATTTCTTGGCTTCGATGACGGCAAGCGGAAGTCCGTTGGAGCCGAAGAGAACATAGTCTGCATAGCCCACATCGTGTGTATTAGGCATTCCGTGAACCTCCACCTCAATGCAAGCCTTAAGTGGCTGCACTGCTCCTTCTGTTGTCAGAACATCCCATCCCGCTTCTTTGAGCATCAGGTCGATGAACATCTTCCTTGTCTCAGCCTCAGAAATGTCACAAGCCACCGCCTCGACGGGATCGGTAGATGTAACAGCTTCGGCTGACGCCGCCTCGATGATGGAATCCGTAGGCTTCACCTCAACAGATGAAGGCACGATGACCGGAGCCGCAAGACTATCAGGTATAAGGGTCTTGTCAAAAGGCTTAACCTCAGATACTACTCTAAGTTTCAAGAGAATAGCTCCGACTACATTATAGATATTAAGAAGGGTAAAGAAAGATTCCTTCTTGGACACATTACCGGTGTGAGCTCCGCTGTTGCCGACTTTCCTGACATAGTGCACAGCCATCATCACCCTATCGTCGTTGATGAATTCCTTGAATGGTTCTCCGTCAACGAGTTCGAAGAGGGATGCCCTTTCGGGGACATCGATTTTCTTCATAAAGTAAAGAGCTCTGACTATGTACTCCAACGCCCTACGGGCATTGACGGCACAAATGTCGGGATGGCTTATCTGATTTTCCTCGGCTGCCGAGCAATATCGGTATAAGTCATTAAGTCCCAAATCTTTTATGTAGTCGAAATTTCTCATATTAACCGAAATACTTGTCCATCGTGTAGTCAAAGAGTTTTTGGCTCTCTGCGAGGGAGCGGTTTATGGATTCTTTCTGTGATTCTATAGATTGTATCTTCTTGGCGAAGGATTCTTGAAGTTCAAGAGGAGGAAGGATTATTGGGAATTCCTCCACGTGCTCCTTGTTTATCTGACGTTTATCAATTCCTCCAACACAAACACTTCTAATGTAGTCTCTATATTCTGTACCTATAAGGATTCTCAGCACAAACTGATGACTAACACCTTCATTTAGTCTAATTAGATAAACGTGTCCGTTTATGTTAGCCGCTCCCGTTTCCCCCTCGTACAAAGCTGCTCTTCCAAGGCTGCTGTTTTCCGTATTTATTCTACCCGTTTTGGTAATAAGAATATCATTTCTATGCAATACGCTCTTCTGCATCGTGGCGTTTGTATCGGCATCAATAAACGCCACATCTTCATAATTTATCCGATTCCTCCACACATTTTGACTTCTGAAGAACATTATTCCATCCGACACATATACCGATTCTCCCCCCTTTGGAGTATTACCATTTACAATTAGAGATGATATCTTTTTAAGAGGTTTCATCTTCCATCCCTTTTCATTTTGGACGGGATTGCCGAACATATCGTAAAAGATAGATTGAGCGAGGGTATCGAGTTCCTTGAGCTGCTGCTTTTGCTTGTCAATGATTCCTGTCAGCAATTCAAGCTCCGCTACAATTCTCTCCTGCTCCTGAAGAGGAGGAATAGGTATTTTTGCTTCTGTAATATCCCCTAATTTGATATACTTAATTACTCCTCCAATGCTTTTTCTTCTTAAGGTTTCAACATACAGAGAGAAAAAAGCAAAAAGGTAACGTACAGAGATATTTGTAATTCCTGTTTTCAGAGTGATTATGTAAGTACGTTGGTATGCGTCAAACTTTCCATTGTAGTATTTAACATTCAAATCTCCATTCCCTGCAATCAACACACATTCCGCATCATATGAAAAAGTATTGATTCTCAAAGGTTCCTTTGAACAAGTAAAAAATGGATAAGTGCCATTTTCGTTTGATGCATTGGCATCAAGTTTTCCTGTCTTTACATCACAAACAGAACCGATTGTAATTCTACCTACCCGTTCCATACTACAAGTATTTTTCTCTAAACTCAGCAATGGCAGTTGTAATCTCAGACTGAAGCGTTTCTATTCTACCAAGCACGACAGAAGGCTCTTCATACTCCACCTTAACCTTCTCCACCTCTTTATATTTATTGATGGACAAGTCATAGTCATTGGCACGAATCTCCTCAACAGGAACGAGGAAGCTCTGCTCCTTGCGGGTACGGATCTCTTCCGCGTCAAGGCCGTGGAATCTCTTGAGGATATCAGGGATGTCATTCTCGGCCACTACAGCGCGCTTGTCGTCAAGGCTGAACCCATCGGCTTTCATATCATAGAACCACACCTTATCAGTGCCGCCGGCATTGGTCTTTGTGAAGATAAGGATAGCTGTAGAGACTCCCGCATACGGCTTAAATACTCCCGATGGCATCGAGATAACGGCTTGGAGACGTTGATTGTCAATGATTTCCTTCCTAATGGACTTATGGCCGGTACTATTGCCGAAAAGCACTCCGTCAGGAACGATCGATGCACAGCGACCGCCAATCTGAAGCATTCTCACAAACAATGCAAGGAAAAGCAGTTCAGTCTTTTTGGTTTTGGTAATGGCAAGAAGGCTCTTGCTGACAGCCTCGTAGTCAAGGCTGCCTGTAAATGGCGGGTTTGCAAGACACAGGCTGTATTTGTTCTCGTCTGTATTATCAGTTGAGAGACTGTCTCTGTATGCAATATCGGGATTATCCACCCCGTGAAGCATCAAGTTCATCGCTCCGATTCTGAGCATTGTCGCGTCAGTATCGAAGCCGTGGAGCATCCCGTTTTTGTAATGCTCTGAGTTCTCCTTCTTCAGAAGCTCAGTCTTGTAGTTCTCTTGAATGTACTTTGCGGATTCGACAATAAAGCCCGCCGAACCCATAGCCGCGTCGCAGATGGTATCCTTCAGTGTCGGCTTCATAAGCTCTACCATCATTCTGATGATGTGACGAGGGGTACGGAATTGTCCGTTGTTACCCGAAGCAGCCATCTTTCCAAGGACATACTCATAGACATCACCCATTGTATCTCTGTTGTTCATATCGAGGCTGTCAATGCCCTCGATAATCTTCACGAGGCTGCGTGGGCTTTGAATAAGGAAGGTGGCGTTCTGCATAAATTTGCTATACGCCGACTCCTTGCCGTCGTTGAGGTTCTTAATGAATACGAATACATCCTTGCTGATAAGCTTGTACATAGCTTCCGCTTCCATATTCTTGAAAGTACTCCATCTCAGGCTCTTGTAAGGAACATCCTTGTCTGTCTCAGGATTGTGCCACATTCCCTCCTTGAAGGTTGGGTCTTTGACGGCTACCCCGAAGGCATTGGCATTGGCTTCCTTTGTCCTCTGAGCATCGTCAAGCATCTTCATAAAGAAGAGGTAGGTCATCTGTTCGAGGATGGTTATGGAGTTGGTGATTCCTCCCGTCCAAAACACATCCCATATTGAGTCTATTCTATTTTTGATTTCTCCCGTAATCATCGTATCATGCAGTTTTATCCGCAAGGAGCAGCGGAGCTCTGCGGAGTGTTATTTTCATATTGATATTATACACCATCTTTGACTGCGAGCGTGATGATGCTCTGGCTTTTTTATTGATGAGTATTCCTTGCTTATTCGAATATACAAAATTTTGATAAAAGAATAACAATTGTATGAAAAAAAGTGCGCCCAATAATCGTCGTTTAATATTTTTCAGTTTAGTATCGCGAGTTTAACTGGTTGTAAACTATTGGTGTCTTTATTTTTGGCTGGAAAAGATTATCTTTGTACAGACTGAGCGGATGATTTCTGACCGGACGTGATATAATTATGGAGGACGGAATATGTTGTACCCGATAGGAATACAGGGTTTTGAAGAAATTCGAAGTGGCGGTTATGCTTATGTAGATAAGACTGAGCTCATCTACAGGCTGACTTCCACTGGCAAATATTATTTTCTGAGTCGTCCGAGACGATTTGGAAAGAGTCTGCTCGTATCGACTATGGAGACTTACTTCAGTGGAAGAAAAGAACTTTTCAAGGGTCTTGCGATAGAGTCATTAGAGAAGGACTGGACGGAATATCCTGTTTTGCATCTGGATTTGACGGGGAGTTCTTATACTGATATATCGAATTTGAAGATAAACCTTGACCAGCATCTTCGCAAGTGGGAATCCCTGTATAACGTCACTCCCATGTCCGAAGACTTGTCGTCCCGGTTTAAAGACATCATTGACGCCGCATACCGCAAGACCGGCCAGAAAGTCGTCATCCTCATTGACGAATATGAGAAGCCGATAATCGACAACATTGACAATAATGAACTTATGGAACAGTTCAGGCGCGAGCTTCAGGGATTCTACAGCGTCATAAAGGGTAAGGACAATGCCATCCGTTTCGCGTTCCTGACGGGAGTGACTAAACTCGGCAAGATGAGTATTTTCAGAGGTCTTAATAATCTGAATGACATATCGATGGATGCCAGATATGCCGACATCTGCGGCGTATCGGAGCAGGAACTCAAGTCATATTTTGGCGAAAGCGTGAAGACACTGGCGGAGATGAACGGGCTTTCGCAAGAAGAATGCTACAAGAAATTGGCGTCAATGTATGACGGATATCATTTTTGTGAAGACAGCATCGGCTTGTATAATCCGTTCAGTCTTCTGAACACATTCTACTCTGGCAAATTCCGGACGTACTGGTTCGAGACTAGGACAACGTCATTTTTGGTAAGATACCTCAAGCATGGAAATTACAACCTCGACAATATTTCCAAAAATGACTTTTCGGTGGAGACTCTAACGGAAGTCAACTATGTGAGCCCAGCACCTATTACACTCATGTATCAGGCGGGATATTTGACCATCAAGGATTTTAATCCTGATTTTTTCACATACAAACTCGACTACCCAAACGTAGAAGTCAAGCGCGGCTTCATGCATTCCCTCAGCCAATTATTCGCTCCGGCATTGATATACGGCGAACTATCTATATATCAATTCATTCGAGATATTGAAGCGGGCAATACCAAGTCTTTCATGGACCGCCTTACTGCATTTTTCGCAGGAAACAGCTACATGATTCAGGGCGATCTGGAACTTTATTTCCAGAACGTGATGTCGATAATGCTGAAAATGATGGGGCTCTATGTCAAGACTGAATACCAGACATCCAACGGCAGGATAGACATCGTCTTCGATACGGACAAATATGTCTATATCATTGAATTGAAGAGGGATGAATCCGCCGAAGTAGCCCTGAAACAGATCGAGGAAAAGGGCTACGACAAACCATTCCTCGCCAGCGGCAAGCAGATAATCAAACTCGGCATCAATTTCTCTTCTGAGACCAAGACGATTGACGGCTGGGCTGAGGCGTGACGACATTGACTCATTCCGGTATTGGAGCATCTGTCTGGCGAAAGAAAGCTTGTAATCAGGCGCGACCGCAGACCGCGTCGGGAGGAATACGAATGGCAACCGGTTCATATAGGGCACAAGATTCGTCCGGTATTGATAAGAAGGAGACACCTTCGAAAGCGCCCCGACAGCATTGACATAATCCTGCGCACGCAGATACCTGGTGCCGAGAATTTCATTCAAATAGTCAATGTCAATGTAACCTCTCGCGTCAAGGAAATCAGGTTATTTCATATCCCCGCCTACCGCGATTCTGAACTGTTCGCCAGGCTCTGCGTGATGGTCACAGTCGAGATGGTCACAAACAATAGACGAATCGACAAGTTCACCCTTAAGATAAGCATTGAGAATATCTTCAATGTTTCCGTGACAGCCTCTGACAACACTTATTCCGTGCTGCGAAAGTTTATTGAATGCCCCTGCTCCCATATTGCCAGCAATCATCACAGTAATACACATATCCTGAAGGTACCATACTCCGTCAAACTATCTATAATACATCACTCTCAACGAATGCCGAAAGACACTTTTCGGACAGCCTCCCCAAATAAATCAAAGAGATGGCTTGTTCTATATCGTCTGGTTTGCTGGAAAAGTTTTCTTTTCTACAATTTTATAGGGATTATTCAGCAAGGTCTTGTCGAAAAAGCAAATTTGGATTTTGTCGGCTTTTCCCAAGACTAATTTACCATCAGGAAATCGAACTGCTGTCTTTTCAAAGGTTTGTGGATGCGGCCAAACTCTTATAGCCTTGTAATCAAATTCTGGCATCTTTCTCATATAACTGAGAACTACAGGAAAACTTACAAAGTCAGTGTTTCGTTTTGCCTTTATCAGTCCGGCACATTTCACGAACTCTTCAAACTGTTTGACATCTCCCACCAAATCATACAACAAAGGTGAGTGCTGGTCATACGTTGTATGGCAAATGATATATCCCTTTCTCTTTTTGAAGTAAATGGTATTACCCCACCATTGTGCATCAGCAATTCTTGTGTCCCAGAAATAATATCCTTCGCCAAGCCACGGCTCTTTCACACCGCTTTTCGGAGTACCATTGGCATCCCGTGCGCAACAAAAGTATGGACCATGTTTCTCGACATCGTCATAATTTTGCCGATCTTCAAGTGTCTGATATATGTCCGTGTCCTTCATTACAACTACTCAAAAACTTTGGTTCGCTCTTTGAGTTCCTCTGTAAGTCCCATTAAATTGATGGTAGGCAATACGACAGGCTGAACGTTAGCCTGCAATGAAACGGTACTAACAAAGGCTCTGACGTATGGAAAGATAATGGCGAGACAATTAGGGTAAAAATACTCCGGAATCTCTGCGATAGAAATCTTATTGCCAAATGAGAATGAAGCCTCACATGAAACCTTTATAACCTCCGTGTTAGTCTCATTACAGCCCACGGTAACATCAAACACCAAATCATAGCGTGCTTCTTTTGAGTGAAACACGCCACTTGGATTGAAAGATATATTTAACTCAGCATCGTTTGGTATATTGAAATCCAATGATGCCCTTGTAAAGTGATATCTATCTAATTTAAAAACTGCCTTTTCCATCTTTATTTACCTTATGCCGCAAAACAATACTGTGCATCTACCGCAATTCCTTCATTTTCAGAATCTACAGACACATCATATCTGTGCGTTTCAAACTTCTTTTCAGAATTTGAATACGACACAAGCATGCAAAACTGTTCTCTTACGAACTTGGCATACTCAATGACATCGGGGCCAATCTCATTGAGATGCTCTATTTCCTTCCAATCATTATCAAGTACATCCTTAGGGGTGTTCTCGAAATAATCTTTAAGGCTTTCAAAAAGATTTCCCATAATCAATATTCTATATTTTGTTTATAAATACTCTTTTCAGAGTGCAAAGTTAGTGATTTAATTTTGCAAAATGGATTTTTTTCTTTGTTTGCATGGTTGCTTATACAAATATTTAATATAAAATGTCCAATAATAATCACAAAAGCCTCTGATAATCTCTAAAAACGCTAATAATTGATGCTTCAACAAAGATTATTTTCTTGAACTATAAAAAGCACTTCCCGCGGAACTCAATCCGCAAGAAGTGCAATCAAATTATTGATATACTCCAGACTACTGTCTTACCGCAGTCAGAATAACCTCTGACAGAGTAGGATGCGCATGGATGATATGTGCCAGTGATTCAGCCGTAGCATTGAAATTCATCAGAGCGGCAATTTCCTGAACGATGTCAGCAGAATGGGCTCCGAAGATATGGCAGCCGAGAATCTGACGATCCTTGATTTCGACACCTGCAGCATCTTTCTGATCACCATCAGCGACAACGACCTTGCAATATCCGTCAGGCTCACCCATCGAAATTGCCTTTCCGTTGGCCCTGTAGAAAGACTTGAGACACTTGACAGCAATGCCTTCCGCCTTGCAGTCATCCTCAGTACGTCCCACTACTGCAGCTTCCGGTACAGTAAACACTGCAGCAGGAACGATGTCCAGACGGATACCATCGGCCAAAGGACAAGCAGGAACATTGCCCGCCGCCTCTTCAAGTATGGTATTCAATGCCCTCTCACCTTCGAATGTCGCAACGTGAGCCAGCATCATACCGCCACGCACGTCTCCGATAGCAAAAATGTTCGGAACAGAAGTCCTCATATTAGCATCCGTCACGATTCCCTTAGGAGAGAATTCGATGCCGACATCGGCAAGATTCAGCGTCGAAACGGCAGGTCTACGTCCAACGGCCATAAGAACCTTGTCCGCGTCCACAACGAACACCTTGTCCTTCTGCATGTATTTGACCTGAAGAGAATCACCATTTTCAATGATAGCCTGTACCTGGGCAGCAGTCTCTATAGTCATTCCGCGCTTTCCGAGCGACTGCTTCAGCCTCTTGGCCAAATCAGTATCGAAACGAGGAAGAATATCCTTGCAATACTCCAGAACAGTTACCTCTGAACCGAGACTGGTGAAAATCGAAGCGAACTCCAGTCCGATGACACCTGCACCGATAACGCAAAGACGCTTAGGAATTTCTGTCAATGTCAGGATTTCCCTTGAAGTCAAGACACCCTTCGCATCGCATCCCGGAATCGGCAAACTGGCAGAAACCGAACCGGTTGCAATGAAAATGTAATCAGAAACCAACTCCGTGAGCTCTCCATTTTCAGCCTCGACAAGAACAGTATGCGCATCCTTGAAAGACGCCTTTCCATAGTAAAGATGAATCAACTTGTTCTTCATGAGGAACTCGATTCCTCCCCTTAGCTGATCCACCACGGCATCCTTGCGCTCGACAGCTTTCTTCAAGTCGAATCCGGGATTGAAGTCCTCCGGCATTGACACACCGAACTCCCCTGCCCTGCGGATATCCTCATACACTTCCGCCGCGCGGCAGAGTGCCTTCGTCGGGATACAGCCTTCATTGAGGCAAGTACCGCCGAGAGGTCCGAAAGACACAAGATTAACTTCAATTCCTTTCGCGGCAGCCGCAACCGCAGTCTCATAACCGCCTGGTCCGGCACCGATAATTGTCAATGTCATAGCAAAAAATCTTTATGCGTCCCAGTATTTCAATATAGGCTGACGTGCCGCACGTGTCTCGTCAGGACGTGAAATAGGAGTATTGTGGGGAGCAGTCTTGAGGACTGAAGGATCCTCGGCAGCCTCCGCAGCAATCTTGTGCATCACGTCAATGAATGAATCTATTGTCTCCAGAGACTCTGTCTCAGTCGGCTCGATCATGATAGCCTGATGGAACAGAAGCGGGAAGTAGATTGTAGGAGCATGGAAGCCGAAATCCAAGAGCCTCTTGGCGACATCCAATGTAGTAGCTCCATGTATCTCCTCACAGCCCTCTGAAGCAGGACGTGAACCGTCATTGATAAGACCGTCGAATACGAACTCGTGCTTGCAGACAGATGGGATAGGCAGTTTGTAGCTGTCTTTCAGACACTCCTTGATGTAGTTTGCCGAAAGTGTAGCGAAACGTCCTGCCATACGGAGATTCTGACGGCCGAGCATAAGGATATATGCATAAGCGCGGAGAATGACACCGAAGTTACCCATGAATGCTGAAACCTGGCCCGCGCTCTCAGGACAATCCTTTGCAGTATTTATGCTGAATACGCCATCTTCACCCTTGACAACGTGAGGTACAGGAAGATATGGTATGAGTCTCTCTGCAACTCCGACAGGACCTGAACCAGGACCGCCGCCACCATGAGGTGTCGAGAATGTCTTATGAAGATTCAAGTGCATGATATCGAAGCCCATGTCTCCAGGACGAACGACTCCGAGAAGCGGGTTCATATTGGCTCCGTCATAATAGAGGAGACCGCCGCATCCGTGGACGAGGTCCGCAATCTGACCGATTTCCTTCTCGAAAAGACCGAGAGTATTAGGGTTGGTCATCATGATACCTGCGATATCATCACCGAGAAGCGGTTTGAGGTCAGCGACATCCACGAGACCATCCGCCTTGGACTTGACGACAACGACGTCGAGACCGCAGACTGCAGCACTTGCAGGGTTCGTACCATGAGCACTGTCAGGAACAATCACCTTCGTACGTTTTGTATCTCCACGAAGCAAGTGATACTGCCTCATGATCATAAGACCTGTCAACTCGCCATGGGCACCTGCACAAGGGTCAAATGTAAAGCCTGACATTCCGGTAATTGCGGAAAGCGACTTCTCCATATTGTAATACACCTCGAGCGCGCCCTGAACTGTAGATGCAGGCTGAAGCGGATGCAATCCGAGGAAACCGGGCATTGCAGCTACTTCCTCATTGATCTTAGGATTATATTTCATGGTGCAGCTTCCCAGAGGATAGAATCCGGTATCAACACCGAAGTTCATCTGAGAAAGATTCGTATAATGACGCACCACATCGACCTCACTCACCTGAGGGAGTGGAAGTTCCGACTTGCGGGACAATGCCTCCGGCATATTCCACATGCCGGCCATTTCATTTTCCGGAAGCGAATAGCCTGAACGTCCAGGCTTGGAAAGTTCGAAAACTAATTTATCGTAATACTTCATACTCTTACCGAATTTTATAAAGCCTCGACTGCTGCAACAAGTGCGTCAATATCAGCTTTCGATCTCTTTTCCGTTACACAGAAACTTACATAGTCCTCTTCAGTCTCAAGAGCTCCGAACATACCTGCATCCAGAAGCGCATTCTGCAGCTTCTCTACAGGAACGAGCGGTTTGAGGACAAATTCCTTCAGGAACGGTGCCGTGAACACTTCCTCGAACTTGCCTGTAGCAAGAAGCCTGTCGTGGAGATAATGTGCACCACAAGCAGACAATTCATTGACCTTACGCAGGCCCTCAGCTCCCATAAGAGACATATATATGGTAACATACAACGCCATCAGGCTCTGGTTAGAGCAGATGTTGCTGGTCGCCTTCTCTCTGCGGATGTGCTGCTCACGTGCCTGAAGTGTAAGCACGAAACAACGTCTGCCCTCAGAATCCTCGGTCTGACCTACGATTCTGCCAGGCATCTTGCGTACATAATCCTTGTTGCAAGCCATGAAACCCACATAAGGACCGCCATAGCAAAGCGGAATGCCGAGAGGCTGACCGTCACCGACGGCAACATCGAATCCCCACTCACCAGGAGTCTTTACCACTGCCAATGCTGAAGGGTCGCAATACTCGACTGCAATACCTTTGGCAGCATGGACGGCATCAGCGAAACCTGTCAAATCCTCAATGATACCGAAACGGTTCAATGCAGGAACAATGATACCGGCGACGTCTCCTGCCTCGAGTTCCTTGTTCAATGCCTCGAGCGAAGTCTGTCCGTCTTTCTGTGCGATATATCCGAGCTGGATACCGTGATACTTCGCATAAGTCTCCACAACTCTCTTCACATTAGGAAGAAGAGTATCGGAAAGAAGCACCCTGTTCTTGCGCTTGGCACAAGAGACAGCCATCTTCATGGCCTCAGCGGCAGCTGTAGGACCGTCATACATCGAAGCATTGGCAATGTCCATTCCTGTCAATGCACAGATCATGCTCTGATATTCGAAGATATACCTCAATGTTCCCTGAGAAACCTCAGCCTGATACGGAGTATATGCAGTAAGGAACTCTGAACGGGAACAGATATAAGGTACAACTGAAGGAGTATAATGGTCGTAGGCACCTGCGCCGGCGAACACTTTCAGTTTGGCATCCTTGCTGTCAAGGTCAGCGAAGAAATCTCTGACCTGCTGCTCAGACATGGCATCAGGAAGGTCATACTCCTTCCTGTAAATGAATTTCTCCGGAACATCAGCATAGAGGTCGTCCAAGGACGATACCCCAATGCGGTCCAGCATCAATTTTATATCATCCTCAGTATGAGGAAAATACGAAAATGCGCCCATATTCAGACTATTTCTCGGTCATTGCCTTGTAACCCTCGGCGTCCATGAGTTCGTCCAATTCTGAAGGATCGCTCATCTTGACCTTGATAATCCAGTTTGTATAAGGGTCAGAGTTGATAAGCTCAGGCTGGTCCTCGAGTTCATCATTACGCTCTACTACAGTTCCTGTAACAGGGCATACGAGGTCACTTGAAGCCTTTACACTCTCGAGTGCTCCGAACTCCTCGTCCTTTGCAACCTCATCATCAACATCAGGCATATCTACATAAGTGATGTCACCCATTTCGCTCTGTGCGAAGTCTGTTACACCGATGGTTGCAACATCACCTTCAACTTTTACCCACTCGTGTGTCTCGCTATATTTGAGACCTTCAATTAATTTGCTCATGATTTTTACGTTTTTATGTTATTTTTTGTAGTTAGTCTGATAAAATCTCTTCTTGATTACGATGCCAGGGAATACCTTCTTGCGGATTCTGATAAACACCTGAGTATCAAGCTTGGAATACTGTGCATCCACCATTGCGAAGCAGATGCTCTTGTCCAATGTGATAGAATGATATCCTGTGGTAACCACACCGATCCGGGTGCCGTCCTCTGTCTCGACAGGATATGTCGCACGCGGAATAGCCTTGTCCTGGAGTTCGATACCGACAAGTTTCTTTGCAGGACCCTCAGCCTTCTGCTTTACGAGAGCATCCCTTCCGATGAACTCCTTGTCAAGTTTACAGAACATTCCGAGACCAGCCTCTACAGGAGTGATTGTGTCTGAAAGTTCATCGCCATAAAGAGGAAGTCCAGCCTCGAAACGCAGGGTATCACGGCAACCGAGACCGCACATGACTACGCCTGCATCCTTGAGAATCTGCCAGAGATTCACAATATCCTCCGGAGTCGTATAAAGTTCGAATCCGTCTTCTCCGGTATAGCCGGTACGGCTCACGACCATTCTATGGCCGTTCCATTTGGTCTCATAATATGTATAGAAAGCCAGTTCGGCAGCCTCCTTGAGTCCGAGAACCTCAGTAACGATTTTCTCAGCCTCAGGACCCTGAACTGCAATCTGTCCCCAATTGTCCGAATCATTTACAACAACCACGTCAAATCCTGCAGTCTGGGACTTGATCCACTCATAATCCTTGTCAATGTTAGCAGCATTGACAACAAGCAGGAAATGATCAGGTTCGAATTCACGATATACCAGAAGATCATCTACAACACCACCATTCTCATGAAGCATCATTCCATAAAGGACTTTTCCTGCTTCAAAACCTCTGATTTCATTAGTAAAGATGTGATTTACAAATTTTTCTGCATCCGGACCGCTGACAAAAATCTCACCCATGTGTGACACGTCGAACATGCCTACATGATTACGGACCGCATTATGCTCATCGGTGATAGTAGTGTACTGAATCGGCATCATGAAACCCGCAAACGGGCTCATTTTCGCGCCTGCTGCGACATGACTGTCGTAGAGGCACGTTTTCTTAAGGTTTTCCTCCATTTTAGTTCAATGTTATTAAATTATGTGACTAATTTAAGCCAATATCTTTACATCTGCAAGATTTACCCGCAAATAATCTTCAAGAGTGAATCCAGTTCCAGACCGGAAATATATTCTTCCGGATGAATATCCTTGAGTGCAGCAGTTATAGACGCAGAATCGTCAGAAATACCGGTAAGCGCCCTTGTCAGGACCTCATCAAGACCGTCCTGCAACGGGAAGAAATCTCCTGCCAGATGGCACTTGGTGATTTTGCCTCCGTCAATGTCCATTTCCGCATTGACCTCACCCACACCGGCAATCTTTCCTTTTCTCACGAGAGAATATGCGTGGTTGCGGCCTTCCAGGAAATCAGGATCAAGATATCCGGCCTCGATTTTTTCAATTTCCGCAATCTGCCCGTCAGTCAGTACAATTGTGTCAATGCCGCCTTCGGCATTGCCGCAGAAACAAGACGCCAGAAAATGCTTGAAATTGTCAATGTCAGCGAGTTTTCCTAACTCAGAGGAGTGCTCAAAATACTCCTTCAGATTCGCAACGTGCTGTCTTACAGAAGAAACACCCTTGCTCTTGATTTTTTCTTCAGAAGGAGTGATGGCTCTCTGCAACTCCTCGAAATCAGTATCGAAAAGCATTGTTCCATGTACGATACTGGACTTCGGTTTGAGGAAAAACGCATTGCCGGAGACCTTCTTTCCATCCACAAGCACATCATTCCTGCCGGAGCGCTCGGCATTCAGCCCTACAGACTTGAGATAACCTGACAAAGTCTCGAGATACCTGTCGAAGGTCGACTGGACATCCGTAGTATCCGTGATATAGGAGAGCATGATGTTGCCTTTGTCGGAATAGACGCATCCGCCACCGCTCTTCCTGCGGAAAAGATTGATTCCCTTTTCCTTGCAGTAAGGCATGTTGACCTCCGCCTCCATAACCTGATTCCTTCCGAAAATCACCGTCGGAGACACCTGCCACATAAAGAAAGCGTCCTTGTTCCTGTTTCCCGGCAACAGCTCGTCCAAATGAGCGGCCACGTATTCTTCCATGGCCAGGTAAAAGACCAGACGACGTTCCGCCGTCGGGTCAGGTAACTGAATGTATTTCATAATAAACAAAACATGAGAGCCCGCAACAGCAAACCCTCACGATTAATATTGATTGTCAATTATATTGCAAGTCTGAAGCCGAATGTTGTCTTAACAGAGCTGGCAGGAATGAAAGACCTGTTGGCTACCCGGCAAGCATCCCACATAGATGCCGCGCTGCCGCCTCTCATGGTACGCAACTCTCCAGGCTCATTGTGACATGGATCCTCTTCAGGATTCTCACTATACATATATTTGCTGTCCTGACACCATTCCCAAGCATTTCCGGACATATCATAGATTCCAAGTTCATTAGGCTGGAAACTCTTGACAGCAACCACTTTAGACTGAGCATTGGAAGCATATGCGGCAACCTGTGACACATACATTGAACCAGACAACTGGTTACCGAGAGACTTGACTCCGCCCCTTGCGGCAAATTCCCACTCGGCCTCGGTAGGGAGACGGAACTTCCTGCCTGTAAGTCTGTTAAGTTTTACAATGAAACGCTGGCAATCATACCAGGAAACATTGACGACAGGCTTCTCAGAGAATTTGGCATCATTAGAATAAGGAAGACTTCCCATAACAGCCTGCCAGAGTCCTACAGTCACCTCAGTCTGTCCGATTTCAAAGTTCTTCAGAGTAACCTTATGAACAGGCTTTTCATCTTCTCCGGCTGCCTTGGCGCTCTGCTCAGCGGTAGCACCCATATCGAAAGAACCGCCCGTTACAGGGACCATTCTGTACTTGACGTTTCCGACCTCAATTATTTCAGCCTCGGACTTGTCTTCCCTTGTGACCTTATGATCAATGATTGCGTCAATGATATCCTGAGGAACCGCAGTCTTTGTATTTGCAACAACTCTGAAACCCAAAGCCGGCTTGCGGATATAGTTTACCTCCTCATTTCTCTTGATAGCTGTACGGACAACCTTCGCATCTCTCTTCTCTGCGCAGAAAGGATTATGTACCAGTTCATTGGAAGTAAGAGGCTGATAAGAATCTGCACACCATTCTTCGAATTTGGCAGAAACCTCAACCAATCCCTGTGACACTGCATATTCCCACTGAGCCTCAGTCGGCAGAGCAAATGGAATGCCTGTCATTTTCGAAAGCTTGGAAAGGAATTTCTTGCAGTCATCCTGTGATACCATATCTACCGGAGCCTCAGGTAAAGTCGATGAGCCACGCTGCTCATTCATCACAGCCTCCCACAACTGTCTGCTGACAGGCTTGCCTGAGATGGAAAAACCATCCATAACGACCTCATGAATAGTCACATCCGCGATTTTGGTCCCTGCCGGTGTCTTTCCCATAGCAAAAGAGCCCCCTTCCACAGCAACCATGTCAAACTTGACGCCACCGGCATCAACAACTGCCGGAACATCTATGCCCTCGGCACTTCCTGCTGTCTGACTTCCACACGCAGACAGAGCAAAGCAAGCTGCCGCGATTCCAAAGAGTACATTTATTCTTCTCATCACAAAAATTTAAAATATCTACAAATGTAATACATTTTAAACGATTTCCCAGTCATTTGACACACTTCAAGGGCAATTCAACTTACATATTATAAGGTATCCGGTCAAAGGCCGAAACGGGCCAATGCTAAAATTTTGGATTTTTTGATGAACTTATTTATTTTTGTAAAATTCAAGTTTCGCATTGCAAAACTTGAATTTTACGATATGTACTAAAACAGAAAACAATGCAAAACGCAAGAATAGCCCTTGCTGCAGCAGTCTCGGCAGCATTGGCTTTTATATTTATACCATCCTGCAACAGAGGAAACAAGGTCCCGGAGCCTGTCCAGCAGGACACAATCTACCCTCTGGGCTTCTGTACCGATTCCTTTGACCTCGCGGAAGGCACATTGAAAAACGGAGAAATCTTCACAGGACTGATGACCAGACTAGGCATGTCGCCCAAAAGCGCCATGGAACTCATAAGCGCATCAGACAGCGTCTTCAATCCCAAGAAAATGCGTGCAGGAAACACGTGGCAGGCTTACTACAGCACCACAGACACGACGGGGCAACTGATTGAATATCTGGTCTATAACGAGGACAAAATCAACATGACCGTATTCAAATGTCAGGAGCCTCTGTCCGCGTGGAAGGTAACGAAACCCATCGTACACACGAAACGCTATGCCGATGTAAACATCTCATCTTCACTCTGGAACGATCTCCGCAAGGCCGGCGCCCCGCTCATGCTGATTCTCCATCTAGAAGACATCTATGCCTGGACCATTGACTTCTTCTCGATCCAGCCGGGAGACAGATTCAGTGTCATCTATGACGAGACATCCTGCGAAGGCGAGACAATCGACATTGACACAGTATATTATGCCGAGTTCAGTCATGACGGGAAATGCTTCCCTGCCATCAGGCTTGACCAGGGCGACGGCGGAAACATTTACTGGAACGAAAAAGGCGAAAGTATGAAAAAGGCTTTCCTGAAAGCGCCTCTCAGATTCACCCGCATCAGTTCCGGCTTCTCTTATCACAGAAAGCACCCTGTAACCGGACGCGTCAAAGCCCATACCGGAGTCGATTATGCGGCACCTACCGGAACACCCGTAATGTCCATCGGAGACGGAACAGTCATCAGCAAAGGCTGGGGCGGAGGAGGTGGAAACACCGTCAAAATCAGGCACAACTCAGTCTATACCACTGCCTATCTCCATCTTTCCAGATATGCCGCAGGACTTAAAGTCGGTGACCGTGTGAGACAGGGGGACATCATCGGATATGTCGGCGCGACAGGCGTCGCAACCGGTCCGCATCTGGATTTCCGTGTATGGAAGGGCGGCTCCCCTATCAATCCGCTGAAGATGGAATCTCCTAGCGCAGAGCCTATCAAGCCAGAGAACATGCACTCACTGGATTCTCTTGTTAAAATCCATGCAGAAGACCTGCACAGATGGATTAGCGCAGCAGACAGCCTTCGCACAGCAGCTGCCTGTGACACAATAAATTGCAAATAAAGTCAATGCCAGACCAGAAGACCATACAGCCGGTAGCGGTATTCCGCTCCCCGTTCTCTTCCAAGTTTGGAATACCGCGTCAGAGTGGCGTGGTCAACGAACTTGAAGGGGAAATCGTACTCGGACATGAGTTCAGAAGGGAGGAAGCAATCCGCGGACTGGAAGGATTCACACATCTCTGGCTGATATGGGGATTTTCCGGCAATGAAGGAAAATGGAGTCTGACCGTAAGACCACCGCGATTGGGAGGGAACAAATCAGTCGGCGTTTTCGCTTCACGTTCTCCATTCAGGCCAAACGGACTGGGACTGTCCTCGGCGCGGATCATCAGCATTGACATTGACAATCCCGAAGGGCCGGTCATCCGCGTCGGCGGTGCGGACCTCATGGACGGGACACCGATATACGACATCAAACCCTATGTAAAATACTCCGACTGTCATCCGGATGCGGTTTCAGGGTTCACCGATACTTCGGAATGGCACGAGGCAAATGTCATATTCCCGGAAGAACTCAAACGCAAGTTTCTGGGTTCCAAGTCAATGTCAGGACGAAACGATACAGGAAAAATTCTATCAGCATTGACAAAGACATTGGCGCAGAGGCCTGTACCACAATACAGTAAAGACAGCGAACGAATCTACGGAATGCCTTTCATGGGATGCGACATCAGATTCCGCGCAAGCAGCGACACTGTCACAGTAACAGATATCGTAACTGAGTTATAATCAAATAAAAGAGTTATTTCCATGACACCTGCAACCATTATCATCACAATCCTGGCATACTTTGCAGTAATCCTCACAATCTCCTGGTTCACAGGCAGAAAATCGGACAATGCAGGCTTCTTCACAGGAAACCGCAAACAGTCATGGTATATCGTAGCCTTCGCCATGATCGGCTCAGCCATGTCGGGAGTAACCTTTGTCTCAGTGCCCGGAATGGTGGCCACATCGGGATTCGGATACATGCAGATGGCACTGGGATTCATTGCAGGTCAGCTTGTTATAGCCTTCGTACTGATTCCTCTGTTCTACAAGATGAATCTCGTCTCCATATACGAGTATCTCGAGGGCAGATTCGGAATTTCCACATACAAGACAGGCGCATGGTTCTTCTTCCTGTCGAAAATGACAGGAGCATCAGTAAGACTCTATCTTGTCTGCCTGTCGCTCCAGCTGATGGTATTCGGCCCGCTGGGTCTCCCGTTCTATATCAATGTCATTGTAACAGTCCTGATTCTGCTCGCCTACACGTTCAGAGGCGGAGTGAAAGCCGTAATCTGGATAGACTTCCTCAAGACATTCTGCATGATCGTTTCGATTGTCCTCTGCACACTGTTCATAAGCAAGGCCCTGGGATTCACTTTCGGAACGATGTGCAAGGCCGTGGCGGACAGCGACATGTCCAGAGTCTTCTATTTCGATGACCCGAACAACCCTCAGTTCTTCTTCAAGCAGTTCTTCGGAGGAATGTTCACTGTCATTGCAATGACCGGACTCGACCAGGACATGATGCAGAGATCATTGACCTGCAAGAACTTCCGCGATTCGCAGAAGAACATCGTCACAAGTACGATACTCCAGACCATAGTGATTTTTCTTTTCCTTGTACTGGGCGTACTGCTTTATATGTTCTCATCAGCAGCGGTTTCAGGCACAATTCCGGGAGCAGAGAATGCACCGGCATTGGCAGAAGCGACAGGTGACCAGCTCTTCCCTGCAGTCGCCACAAGCGGACTCCTTCCAGTCGTCGTAGGCATCCTCTTCGTGATAGGTCTGGTTTCATGCTCATACGCAGCCGGCGGATCGGCATTGACAGCGTTGACAACATCATTTACTGTAGATATCCTGGGCACGGACGGCAAATCCGAAAACCAGGTCAAGAGCACCAGAGAGAAGGTCCATATCGGCATGGCTGTCTGCATGGGAATAACAATAGTTATCTTCAATCTGCTCAACAATACAAGCGCAATCGATGCTGTCTATAAGCTTGCCAGCTACACTTACGGACCTATTCTGGGATTGTTCGCTTTCGGCATCGCCACAAAGAGAAAAGTCCGTGACAGATTTGTCCCTCTTGCAGCAATCATCGCCCCGGTTCTGTGTCTTATACTTCAGATGAACTCGGAACGCTGGTTCGGCGGATATAAATTCAGCTACGAACTGCTGATTTTCAATGCCTTGTTCACATATATAGGACTCCTGATCCTGAGCAGGAAGGAAGTCTCAAAATAATTCAATGATGGAAAGGGAAAAAGTCATAATCCGAGCCAGCTGGATAGGGGTAGGGACCAATATTCTGCTCTCGATATTCAAAGCATGCATAGGCCTGGTTTCCAATTCAATAGCAATCCTTATGGATGCGTTGAACAACCTGTCTGACGCTTTTTCCGCCTCCGTTACCATAATCGGAATGAAGGTGGCAGGAAAGCCCGCGGACAAGGAACATCCGTTCGGACATGGCAGGGTCGAATATTTTACCGCGATAGTGATATCACTGGTCATCATCGTTGCCGGTGTTTCATGTCTTGTCGAATCAGTAAAGAAAATCATCCATCCGGAGCCGGCAGTATATACATTCCTGTCCATTCTCATACTTGCCGTAGCAATCCTGGCCAAGATATTTCTCGGAAGATATGTGAAGAAAGTCGGCAAAGATTACAATTCCGAATCACTATGCGCTACAGGAGCCGATGCTCTTTTCGATGCATTGATTACTGGTTCAACACTGCTTGCAGCAATCTGCGGCATGATTTTCGGCAACAAACTTGACAACATCCCTATAGACGGCATCCTGGGAGGTTTCATTTCACTTATCATCTTGAAAGCCGGTTATGAAATGATGATGAAACCGATCAATGAACTGCTTGGCGAAAGAATTCCTGCAGGACTGGCCAAGTCCATCAAAGCGGATATCTGCGAAATAAGTCCGGTGCTCGGCGCCTATGATCTCCAGTTGCACAACTATGGTCCGGAGGAAATCGTCGGAGCCGTGAACATAGCTATCCCGGAGGAAATGACTGCCAGGGAGATACATGTCCTCACCCAGAGAATCCACACCATAATCCACGAGAAATACGGAGTAATCCTGACGGTCGGAATCTATGCCGTAGTGACCGGCGACAAGCACATCGTAGAAATGCAGGATGGTGTCAATGCCATCGTATCTTCAATGCCGGGAGTCCTTCAGGTCCACGGAATGTTCATCAATCCTACCGAGCACATCATTTCGTTCGACATAGTGATAGATTTTTCTGTCAATGATATCACGGCCCTCAAAAAGGAAATCAATGAACGGCTGGTCGAAAGATACCACGGATTCAATGTCAAGATACACATCGACAAGGACTGGTGCGACTAACTTTTGTTTAGTCGAATTTTTTGCGTATGTTTGCGGCCATTTTCGGAGTATTTTTTGAGAGATAACGAACCGACAAATAAGAAAACATGGAGTGGTTCATACAACTATTTACTGAACAAAGCTTTATACAAGCCATCATAGTTTTGTCGCTAATCTGTGCGGCCGGCCTGTTCTGCAGCAAACTGAAATTCAAAGGTGTATCTCTTGGCGTCACTTTCGTATTCTTCGCCGGAATCGTGGCCGGACATCTCGGACTTGGCATTGACCCGAATATGCTTGCATTTGCTCAGAACTTCGGTCTGATTATTTTCGTGTATGCACTCGGACTGCAGGTCGGACCGTCGTTCTTCCCTTCATTGAAAAAAGGAGGCATCAAATTCAATGTACTGGCATTTGCAGTCTTGGTCGTCGGAGTAATCCTCACTATTGCAACAAGTTGGATAACAGGACTTTCCCTGCCTACCACCGTCGGTCTGTACACTGGCGCAGCGACCAATACTCCTATGCTCGGTGCAGCACAACAGACTCTGCTTCAGACAGATCCGTCAGCCGTGGACACATCCAACGAGATGGCTATGGCGTGCGCTGTCGGCTATCCGTTCGGAGTAATCGGTGTCATCCTCTGCGTCATCATTCTCAAGTTCATATTCCAGAGGGGCAACAAGAAAAGGACAGACTCACATAACAACCAGACGTTCATAACGGAGTTCAAAATCAGCAATCCGGCCATCTGTGGAAAGTCTCTGAAAGACATAATGAAAGATGTATCGATACGCCTTGTTGTTTCTCGCGTATGGAAATTCAACGGCAATGCCAACGAGTCTGACGGCAGACAGGGAACGGTTATCATCCCCAACGGAGACACTATCCTGGAAAAAGGTGAACATGTCATGGTCATGTCCAAAGAGAGTGAGGTCGGCGCAGCAGAAAAACTTTTCGGAGAAATCGTAAATAAAGACTGGAACAAGAAAGATATAGACTGGAACAACATAGACGGAATGCTGGTATCCCGTCATGTTTTCGTGACAAAGCCTAATGCCAATGGTGCAAAACTCGAGGCGCTGCACCTCAGAAACGCATTCGGTATCAATATCACACGTGTAAACCGCGCCGGCATTGACATTCTTCCTTCCAGTCACCTACGCCTCCAGATTGGGGACAAACTCACCATCGTAGGTAAAGAAAGTGCCATCGACAAAGTTGCCGAAGTGCTTGGAAATCAGGAAAAAGAATTACGTAATCCTAATCTGTTCTCCATTTTCGTGGGCATGATGGTCGGACTGATTCTCGGAAGTATTCCGATATTCATTCCGGGCATGAGCACACCTATAAAACTCGGTATCGCGGGCGGACCTATCATCGTTGGTATTCTTATGGGAGCCTTCGGACCACGTCTGCATTTCACCACCTATACCACACACAGCGCAAACCTGATGCTCCGTCAGCTGGGTCTTACGATTTACCTTGCAGGACTCGGTCTCAGTGCAGGTCCTGGATTTTTCGAGACTGTATTCCGCCCTGAAGGACTGACCTGGATAGGCGCAAGCCTGGCATTGGCAATTGTCCCTGTACTGCTTGTCGGCTATATCGGATCCAAATTCTGCAAGACCAGCTATGCGGCCAATGTCGGTCTGCTCTGCGGAGCAATGGCGAATCCAATCGCATTAAACTATGCCCTGAGCACTGTCGATGACGACGAGCCGTCAGTTTCATATGCCACAGTATATCCGGTAGAGATGTTCCTGCACGTGATAGTAGCCCAGATGCTGATGCTTCTCTGCTAGATTATCCTCCTGTTTTTCATTTTACACTTTGTCAGGACCAACAATCATCACTTGGCCCAGGCGAAACTTTGTAACATTATTGTAATATTTCGTACGGTTTAGTAACTTTGTATTAACATTTATCATACTATAATTCTATAATGAACACATACAGATATGACGGGGGAAGTGAGTTCCCGTATCAGTATAAGTATCAGCACGCGGCAATCACAGCGGATTGCGTTGTATTTTCCTTCGACGGAAAAAAGCTAAAAGTTCTGCTTATAAAAAGAGGTAACGAGCCCTATAAAAACAAGTGGGCTTTTCCAGGAGGTTTCCTGAAAATGGACGAGACTGTAGAGGAATGTGCACGCAGAGAGCTAAACGAAGAGACAAGTCTGACTCCAACATTTTTGGAGCAGTTGAACGTATTTTCAATGCCGGGGAGGGATACTCGGGAACGTGTCATTTCCATCGCATACATAGCACTTGCAAAAGAGACTTACGTCAAAGGGGGCGATGATGCTTCCGAAGCGCGCTGGTTCGAGATAGACAATCTTCCGGCCCTCGCTTTCGACCATTCACAAATCATGGATGCTGCACTGAGCCGTCTGAAAAAAACTATCCACTTCAAGCCAGTAGGTTTCGATATGATGCCGGACGTCTTCACATGCCCTGACCTCCAGAGGCTTTATGAGGCTGTTCTGGGTGTCAAACTGGACAGACGTAATTTCCTGAAGAAAATGATGTCACTCGGTCTTCTCGAACGTATAGAGGACATCCACAGGGAGAAGAACATCATTCTCGAATCGGGAGCCCAGAGAGCACGCGCTCCAAGAATTCCGATCAAGTACAAATTCAATCTGAATAAATACAACGAACTGAAGGAGAACGGATTCAGGCTTGAATTCTAGTATCCTTCTGACTATCGGAACGATACATTGACGGAGTAATACCGGTAATGCGTTTGAAGATACGGGACATGGCCGACAAGTCAGTAAAGCCGGCCATAACTGCCAAGTCTGTCATTGACTTGCCTGTCCCGGCATCTATCAGACGCTTTACTTCTTCTATGCGGAGGTTGTTTATCCAGGCATTGAAATGCATCTCATAGATATCATTCAGGAACCCTGAAAGGGAACGGGGACTGATGCCTATCTCGTCTGCCACTTTCGCCAATGTCAGACCCTCCGCCAGATAAGGTTTCTCGGGACGTACCGCCCATGCGTGAATCAAGTCCTCGATACTGCGTCTGTCAATGCTAATCTGCAAATCTTTTCCGTCATTTCCTGCATCAGCACTGACATTGACAATATCCTGATTCTCAGCCTTTTCCGAGGCGGTGATTTCAGGGGTCAATTGACAGGCGGCTTTCTCAATCATCTTTTCAGAAGGAGTATCATCAAATTCATTGAGATCTTCTTCGAAAGCCGGAGACATCTCGACATAGGTCGTTTTCTTGTTCAGGATAATGATGGTGAGGACAAATACTGTCAATGTAGAAAGAGAAATCAGGATGACATCCACTGTCCTGTTGGACGCGAAATTGCCCAATACCTGAAAGAACACGTAGGCAATGAATCCATATATTGTATAGGGTAATCTGCTTCCCCCGATTGCCTGAGAGCCGGAGAAATAGTTCCCTACACCCTTCTTGTAGCCGACACTGGTTTTCACTAGCCAGAACATGCAGAAAATCATCTCTGTCGCAATCACATAGACTAGTATTCTGGAAAGCGTATGTGCTACAGTTGTTTCTAGAAAAGCTGTATAACTGACGATGCTGAAATTATTGCCGGAATATGCGATATATCCCACTAAATATAGCACTGACAATATGAGTACCGGCAAAGGCATGAGCAGTATTTTCCGTCTCGTCACCTCCTGTGAAAACATGAGCTCTATCAGAGCGAAAGTCATCAGGTACATCTGGAAATAGAAAGCCGCAGGAACGATAAACTTTTTCAGGATAAAACAGCCCACGCCCGTCGAAATGAATACTGCGGACATAAAATAAGTGATCGAGTCGATCAATAAGCTGTATGCCAGATATCTGCGGACTTTGACGAAAGACCTCTCTTTTTCCTGCTTGATATGTATCACGAACAAGAATATGGAAATCACGACACATATCGTACTGCACACTAAATGTATAGAAAAAGCCAACAAACTCATTTTGTTTTTCTTTAACAAACACCGCTAGGCGAAACCAACACACACGGAATAAATACACTTTATGTCATAAAGACATAATTGCACTAAACGACGACAGTCTAGAGGCAATCTTACAAAGATACGATTTTTTATAAATAAAACGAAAAAAGTCAGAATCTCAAACAAAAAAAAGACAGTGGAACCAAACCATCAGGCATTGTTCGTTTTGGCTTGCAGATTCGCCATTTGGTAGTAATTTTATACTCATCCGCTGTGATATTTTGCCATTTGATTATAAAACGCTATATTTCGGACACTTGAATAGAAAACACATTATTAAAATAACTATTACAATGAAAAAGTTCATTTTTGCAGCTGCTGCGGCAGCTCTCATGTTCTTCAGCATTGACGCATCTGCACAGCTGAGCGTCGGTGCAGGTTTCGCGAAATCTGACCTTAAGGAAAAGGTAGATATCAAATCCATTACCCAGAAAGAGACTGCCAACGCAAATGGCGTATATGTAGGCGCTGACTATACCTTCAAGTTCAAGTATGGTCTCGGCTTCACACCAGGCGTCGAGTGGGTTTTCGTAGGCGACAAGGACGTCAAGGAACTCGGATTCGGAAACATCAAAGGCGAAGCAAAATTCAAAGAGCACTACATCAATGTTCCTCTCCAGCTCAACTGGGGCATCGATGTAAAGGTCGTAAGAATCTTCGTGTTCGCAGGTCCGACAATGTCCTTCAACATTTCCTCAAATACCAAGACTAAGGGCAGTGCACTGGGCACAGACACTGGTACTTCCAAGGTAAACACGAAGGATTTCTTCGAGAATCTCGGCGGAAAGTACAGTAGCTTCGACCTCATGATGGGCGCAGGTGCAGGTGTCGACATCGCAAACATAATCAGAGTCAAATTCGGCTATGACTGGGGTATGGTGAACAGAGGTGACAGCGACATCCAACTTCACAGACAGCAGCTCAAGCTCGGTATCGCTTTCCTGTTCTAGAATACGACATATATGATGACAAAAACGGCAGTCCGGAATAATCGGGCTGCCGTTTTTGTCATATTAGAGAACTATTACTTCACGGGATGTTTTCCCGGCATTGATGTGACAACGCAGTAAGGTCCGGAGTAAGTCACTGTGCCTGACGAATAGACAAAGTCCCGCAAGGCATCATTACCATCAAGGCGCTCAGTGGTGGTAACCAAGGTGAATGTTTTTCCTCCCAGAGCAGTCGAGTCTGAGGCGTCACGAAGAAATGCATCAGCATCCTTTTCATAATCAACGATTTGACGGCCGAGATAGACATCCATATTTTCCGGTCTGTGGACAAAAAGCGTCACCACTTCAGTGCCGTCAGGTACATCCCGGCATACTTCTCTGTAACCCACATAAGGATTAGCCTTTACAAGAACACCTGAGGCTGCGTAAATCATAAGAAGAAGCGAAGCTCCCATCATGAACACCGGAAGATTCCACTGTCGTCTTCTGAAAAGGAACCAGAGGGAGAGCAGATTGCCGATGAACAGAAGGACCGCAGCAATCTTGGTTGCACCGGAGAAGGCGAAATTATATTCATACAGTTCCGGAACAAACGCATTGACATTGACAATACCGGCGAGCACCAGCATTGACACTAACGCTGCGAGCGACATTATCGCGGCAGGGATTGCGATAGCCCATACGAGCCAGCGGCGAGTTCCTTTTCTGCTGCTGACAAGCGGGAAAAGGTACACCACGAACGGGAACATAGGCACCAGATAGACAGGCAGTTTGGAGCTGAACGAGGACAGCATCACGAATGTCGATCCGATGATGCAGAGGAAGAAAATTTCCAGATCAGATCGTACAGACTCTGCAGGAATTTCAGCCTTGTTCTTTCCGGAAGGCCAGACGGATTCCACGAGACTGCCTACCAGAATAAAAGTATAAGGGGCTATGCACCAGAGGATTGCGACTGCGTAGAACCAGAACGGACGGCTATGGGTAAAGGCTTTTACGGCGCGTCCCATGGTCTGCTTGAAAAGGAGATTGTCGAGATATTCCATTCCCCCGTCGAAGAAAACGCATGTAAACCAAATCGCACAGAGGGCAGCGATTACACCCCATGTCTTAAGTCCGAGATATTTTCCGATGTCACGCCATTTGCGCTTCACGATAAGGAAAACCGCTATGGAGACCGGAGGCACAAGCAGGCCGACAGGCCCCTTGGTAAAGAGCGCCATGAAAATCCATACAGGGAGCAGCCAACTGCATTTCTTATAGACTACTGCGTCTCCCCCATCGGGTTCTCCGTCAATGCGCAATTCGTACATGCGCCAGAACGTGAACAGGGCCAGCGCAATGAACATGCACATAAGCATATCCATGCGGATCACGACGGCAGTACCGAGGAACATGACGCAGGTAAGAAGCATCATCGCCATAGCCATCCTGTCGGAAACTGAAGCCTTCGACATCACCCATCTGTCCATCAGCCAGACAATTACGAATGCCGGAAGAATAGAGAAGAGGGTCAATGCAAATACGCTGTGACCTCCTGTCAATGTCTTGCAGAGCATTACTATCCAGAGATAGAGAGGCGGTTTGTCGGCATAGGCCGCACCATGATTGAAGAAGGCGAAAAAGTTGCCTCCCGCAAGGGCCTCGTCAGCAATGCTGAGGTATCTCAGTTCATTGGACGGGGTAAAGTCTCTCATCAGCATCTCGGGAATGAGGCAGATGATCGTGAACAGAAAGACGGCAAGCAGCGGGTGCTTGGTGAGAAAATTATTTTTCATCGGATTTCTTTTCTTTGAATCCTATTACAAGATTCCTGATATAGGCAACGAAACCGAATGACTGTCCCAGGATGAGGACAGGGTCGAGACGGAATATTCCGTATGCGATTATGACACTGGAGCCGAAAAGGCTGATGGCCCAGAAGCCTACAGGCAGGGTGGACTGATGCTTATATCTGGAGTAAAAGTATTGATATACAAATCGTAAGGTAAATATAACCTGTCCGGCTGAGCCGAAGACAACCAGCCAGAACGGGATATTGTCGTTCCTGAAGAAGTTCTGGAAATAGACTGACGCATTCTGGAGCATCAGGACGACTGCCACTACCGGCGTAGCCAGAAGAACTGTCTGCAGGACAAGTCCCAGACGTTTCCATACACCTTTGGCATTGAGGTTCCACAGGTATATATAGTAGGAGATGAGCTGCCCGAGTACTATCGAGAAGTCATCCCTAAGGATTCCATAGACGAAGAAAAGGTAAGAACCGATTACGCTGAGCACCCAATAGGCAGACGGGGAAACGACCTTCTTGGCCTTTTCCGACTTCCACCACTGGAAAAGTGTTCTCAGGGAAAAGAAAATCTGGGCCGTGAAGCCGATGGCCATGATCATGACCTTTGATATTTCGTGAACTGCCAGCATCCCTTATTGAACGTTGTTCTCCCCTACCTTGTAATTGATATAGCGCGGACGCATCCACCTGTATGCGAAACAGTCGGCAAATGGTCCGACCAGACGGTTCCAGAGGTGATATTTGGACTTTCCTGCCACTCTCGGGAAGTGTCTTACAGGAACCTGTCCGTATGTGCAGCCGTCCTGGAGAAGAACGAGTGCGGGAAGGAACCTGTGCATACCCTTGAACATGGGGATACGCTTGGCAACGTCTGAGCGGAGAATCTTCAGAGGACAGCCGGTATCTGTAGCTCCGTCATGAGTCATCATTTTACGGAATCCATTGGCAATCTTGGACTGAATTTTCTTGAAGAAAGTATCTTTACGATTCGCCCTGATACCTATCATCATGCTCTTGCCCTCCATTCCGTCCAGCAGAAGATTGAAATCTTCCGGAGTAGTCTGAAGGTCCGCGTCCATATATCCGACAAACTCAGAACAGGTATAGTCGAAACCTGCCTTGATTGCAGCGCTCAGGCCCGCATTCTTGACGAAGCTGATATAGTAGAAGTCTTTATTTCTGGCACATACTTCCTGGATACGGGCAAGGCTGCTGTCAGCCGAACCATCATTGACAAAGAGAACGCAGGAACTGCATTTGCTCTTTGGCAAGAATTCAGAAAGTGCCTTTTCCAGCGCATATATATTATCCTCTTCGTTATAGACAGGGACCACAATCGTGAATCGGTATTCTCCGGTCTTGTTCATATTCGGTATCATTTTTATGTTTAACTTACAAAGTTAGCGAGAAAAAATGATATATGGAAAAGTAAGGCAAAGATATTGATAGATAGGTGCTTTTAGGGATTATCATCAGAAGTTCGACGACGGTAAAAGTCATATTCCAGCCATGTTGGTACTTCGCTACGTTACCCATTTGTTACCATGCCCTGTAATGTGTCACGGGGATGTGGAAAAACATAGCAAATCACTATGGTATAGTGAGTTACTAACAACTCACGCAAGAAAAACCGAACCGGAAATAAATTGCAGTATTTTGCATTTGTTTGCGTACCAGCCAAAGGCTCTTCACCAAGTAATTTTGAAACCAAAAAAGTTCAGAACGATGAAGAGTACATTTTCAGTTATCTTTTACCTCAAAAGGCAGGTAGTGAAGAAGGACGGGACAGTGCCCGTCATGGGTCGTATCACGGTGGACGGAAGCCAGACACAGTTCAGTTGCAAGCTGACCGTCGATCCGAAGTTGTGGGACACCAAAGGCGGGCGTGTCACGGGCAGAAGCACGGCGGCACTCGAAGCGAACCGCCTGCTCGACAAGATGCGGGTGCGCATCAACAAGCACTATCAGGAAATCATGGAGCGTGACAACTTCGTCACGGCGGAGAAGGTGAAGAACGCCTTTCTCGGACTGGAACACCGCTACCACACGCTGATGCAGGTGTTCCGCCAGCACAACGAGGACTACGAGAAGCAGGTGGAGGCAGGCATGAAAGCCAAAGGCACGCTTGCCAAGTACAGGACCGTGTACAAGCACCTGCAAGAGTTCCTCAACATCCGCTACCATGTGAAGGACATCGCCTTGAAGGAGCTTACCCCGGCGTTCATCTCCGACTTCGAGATGTTCCTCCGCACGGACAAGCACTGCTGCACCAACACCGTGTGGCTTTACGTATGCCCGCTCCGGACGATGGTGTTCATCGCCATCAACAACGAGTGGCTCACACGCGACCCGTTCCGGGAGTACGAAATCAAGAAGGAGGAAACGACACGCAGTTTTCTGACGAAAGACGAAATCCGCCAGCTGATGGAAGGCAAACTGAAAAACGCCAAGCAGGAGCTTTACCGTGACCTCTACCTGTTCTGCGCCTTCACGGGCTTGTCCTTCGCCGACATGCGCAATCTCACGGAGGAGAATATCCGAACCTACTTCGACGACCACGAGTGGATCAACATCAACCGCCAGAAGACGGGTGTCGTTTCCAACATCCGCCTGCTTGACATCGCCAAGCGGATTATCGACAAGTACCGGGGATTGTGTGAAGACGGCAGGATATTCCCCGTCCCCCATTACATGACCTGCCTGCACGGAATTCGAGCCGTCGCCAAGCGTTGCGGCATCACCAAGCACATCACATGGCATCAAAGCCGCCACACGGCAGCCACGACGGTGTTCCTCTCCAATGGCGTACCCATTGAAACGGTGAGTTCCATGTTAGGGCACAAGAGCATAAAAACAACCCAGATTTATGCGAAGATAACCAAGGAGAAACTCAACCGGGACATGGAGAACCTTGCCGCCAAGTTGAACACCATTGAGGAATTTACCGGATGTAACATTTAAAACAGAAAAGCTATGAAACGAGGAATCATTACCATAGAGGAGAAGAAGGTCAGCGTAACCGGTAACGAGGTATGGATGACCGCCACCGAAATCGCCGGACTGTTCCACGCAAGTGTCCCGGCAGTGAACGCCGCCATCAAAGCCGTCCGCAAGTCGGACGTGCTGAACGACTACGAGGTGTGCCGCTACATGCGGCTTGAAAACGGTCTGCACGCCGATGTGTACGCGCTTGAAATCATCATCCCCATCGCCTTCCGACTGAACACCTACTGCACGCACGTGTTCCGCAGGTGGCTGGTGGAGAAGGCTCTTGCCAAAGAAAAGCGGCAGGCATACGTGATGCTTATCCACAAGGCAAACGGGTATTGCTGAACACACAGGGACATGGACATTGACGGTGTCGGCAACACAAAAAGGAACGGGCAACTCCACGACAGGGGTTGTCCGTTTCCTCTTTGTGCATACAGCCGCCTTATCTCATCCTTCCAGCGGTTTTCTATAATTTGCTTCCAGCACTTCTCGCAGTCCCGATTCCGGATAAAGCACCTTTCCCGCCAGCAGGATAAAAGGTAATATCCTGTTGTTGCGGTATTCCTGCAAGGTCCGACGGCTGACGCGCAACAGTTCCGCCACTTCCTTGTCCGTCAGGTATCGCTCCCCGTCCAACGGCGGACGGTAACTTTCCAAAAAACCGGAAAGCCATTCGGATTCTTTCCGCATCTTTTGCAGCAATACGGCTACCGATTCACAATCCATCGTGATGACATTGTTTTCTTCATTCATATTACATCGGTTTAAGTCGGTACCCGGTCATTTGTCAGTGGGGCAAATTGTACCGATAAGCGGTATAAGCCTTTTTACATCTTCCGGCTTGTAGTAAAAACGGAAGCCGATTTGCGAATAACCGATAAAGCCCCTGTCCCGCAGTTTCTGCAACGTGCGCAGGCTGATTCTCAACTGCCCGCAGACCTCTTCGCCCGTGAGCCATTTCCCAAGCCGCTTTCCATCGCCTTTGCGCTGTAAGGCGGCTACCTTTTCCACGAAGGCATCCGTTTGTGCCATCATTTCCCCGAAGGTCTTTTTCTCGATAGATACTATTTCCATATACAAAACGATTTTGAATTTGCCGCAAAGGTAACGGCACGGGCTGAAACGCCCATCGTTTTTGTCTGAATGGCAGCTTGTTGCGCCGATTGTCCGGGTTACGGAGCCATTTCCATAAAAATCTTGCGTGAGTCACGTAGTGAGCTGTTAAAGCCGCCATTGTTTATTGCCGAACTTTGCCACAGAAACAATAAAAACAACTGTATATGAAAGTGATAACAATCGAGAGTTCCGCATATCAGGCTATGATGGAACAGATAACGGAGATAGCTGGATATATCCGCGAATTGAAAGAGGAGAAACAACGTCAGGATGCGGCGACGAAAGACTGCCTGCTCAATACAGCCCAAGCCGCCGAACTGCTGAACGTGAGTACCCGTACCCTGCAACGGATGAGGGATGACCACCGCATAGAATATGTGATAGTACGCGGCACTTGCCGCTACCGCCTCTCCGAAGTGCAAAGATTGCTGGAAACGAATACCGTCAGGAACAAGGAAAAAACGATAGACGCCCTGTTCCATAATTATTCCCTGCGGACGGGCGGCAGGAAAACCGGCAAAGGAAGGAGGAAATGATATATGGAACTGCTTACCCGCAACAACTTCGAGGGCTGGATGCAGAAAATCCTCGACCGCCTTGACCGTCAGGACGAGCTGCTGCTGGCGATAAAGACGCAGGGGCAGCAACCACCGTCCCTGTCCGAAGGCATCCGGCTTTTCGACAATCAGGACTTGTGCTTGCTGCTCCAGATCAGCAAGCGTACCCTGCAACGCTACCGAAGCGAGGGCGCACTCGCCTACAAGACCTTGGGCAAGAAGACCTATTACAGTGAAACGGACGTGCTGGACTTCCTTTCCAAACATGTGAAGGACTTCCGACAGAACGACATCGAATTCTACAAGGCACGCATCCGCAACCTGTTCAATAAATAACGACCAATTAAAATTTTTATCAGATGGAACAAAAGAAGAAAACAGGCGGCAACCAGACCGCACAGAGACAAAGAAAACGCCGGATCACACTTGATGAGTACAAGGAAAGATACCTGCAAGTTCCCAGAATCACGAACCGCAAGCCCGTGTTCATCAGCGAAGAATTGCGCAACAGACTCGACAGGTTGGTACGCTATCACGGAGAGCGTGGGATGAGTGCGTCCGGTTTCGTCGAGAACCTGCTACGGCTTCATCTGGACGCACTTGAGAGAAACTTTGAAGCATGGCGCAAATTGTAATAAACCAATTAAAACAAAAGTAAATGGCAAAGAAAACAGACGAAAAGGACGTGCTGATAGTCCGTGACGAAAAGACGGGCGAAATCAGCGTGGTGGCCGGGCTGAATGCCGACGGCTCCCCCAAGCGCACCCCCGCCAAGGCGGAGAACGCGCGGAGTTTCCTGCAATTCGACCGGCACGGCGACGTGCTGGACAACTTCTTCAAGAATTTCTTCCGGCAGTGCAAGGAGCCGAGCCGCTTCGGATTCTACCGGGTGGCGGCAGAGCAGGCCGACAAACTGCTGGAGGTGATGAAGGAACTGCTGAAGAACCCGGACGCTAACAGGGAGCTGCTCGCGCCCCACACGGTGGACACCTCCGGCTACGAGAAGCAGGTGCAGGAAGAACAGGCGGCACAGACCGCTGACCAAGAGCAGAAACCGGAGGAACAACCGGGACAGAAACAAGATGACGAACCTAAAAATCAAGAAGAAATGGAACAGAAAAACGAACAGAATCAGGAAAGCCCGCAGCAGACGCAGGGCAACCGGGGCTACCAACCCATCGACGAGAGCAGAATCAACTGGCAGGAGCTGGAGGAGAAATGGGGCGTGAAGCGCGACGACCTTGAAAAGTCGGGCGATCTGACAAAGATGCTCAACTACGGCAAGTCCGACTTGGTGAAGGTAACGCCCAATTTCGGCGGTGAGTCTTTCGAGCTGGACGCCCGCCTCTCCTTTAGGAAGGACGGTGAGGGCGATGTCAGCCTCGTGCCGCACTTCATCCGCAAGGAGCAGAAATTAGACGAGTACAAGGAACACAAGTTCTCCGACGAAGACCGCAAGAATCTCCGTGAAACGGGCAACCTCGGCAGGGTCGTGGATCTTGTGGACAGGGAAACGGGCGAAATCACCCCCTCGTTCGTCAGCATCGACCGCAAGACGAACGAGATCACGGATGTCCCGGCAAGCAAGGTGCGCATACCGGAGCGTATCGGCAACACGGAGATCACCAGGCAGGAGCAGGACATGCTGCGTGCCGGGCTGCCCGTGCGTGACAAGCTCATCGAGCGCAAGGACGGCAGGAAGTTCCTCACCACCCTGCAAGTGAACGTGGAGCAGCGCGGCGTGGAGTTCGTGCCGGGTACGGGCAGGTCGCCACGTACCGCACAAGCGCAGGAAACGAAGGACAATCCCACGCAAGCGCAGTCGCAGGGTACGGAAACCACCGCCAACACGCAGAAGGAGCAACGGCGCAACACGTGGACGAACGCCGACGGCAGCATCCGCCCCATCAGCAAATGGAGCG